>Ga0209092_10001200_pt1 | contig 25904 bp, 20 predicted proteins | sample FraStrMetagenome_FD_187446 | JGI IMG/M metagenome (GOLD analysis project Ga0209092, IMG submission 187446) | Marine eukaryotic phytoplankton communities from Arctic Ocean - Fram Strait ARC3M Metagenome (SPAdes) (version 2) | ecosystem: Environmental > Aquatic > Marine > Oceanic | place: Fram... | reverse complement strand
TTTCCATTTTAGTCTTTATATTTCTGGAGCTAATTCTACTTCCAAACCATCCATTTCTGGTGTCATTTGTATTTGACAACCCAATCTACTCGTATCTTCTACATAAAATGCTTCCGCCAACATTGCGTCTTCATCATCTGTCATCTCAGGTAATTTATGTGCCGATTTTACATAGCATTGGCAAGAAGCACACATCGCCATTCCACCACAAACTCCAATGGTTCCCTCTTCGGCTAACTCATAGGAACGAACCACCTCCATCAGATTCATTGCCATGTCTGTTGGCGCAACAACCTCGTGCATTTTTCCGTTTCTGTCTGTTATTTTAATATTGATGTCTTGCATCTATCTAGCTTTTATTAATCGTATTTGCAAAGTTACACAAACCTTTCAAAAATAGTACTATTCAATTGCTTTAACAACTGCTTTTGGTGCTTCTTTTCGGGTTCCATCAAAACCATCTACACCACCAACTGTTGTGTATTTCATTACGTACTTTTTATCTGGAAAGATTCTCTTGTAAGCACTTTGACACATTAAAGTTGCTTCGTGAAAACCACATAAAATCAATTTCAACTTCCCTGGATAGGTATTTACATCACCAATGGCATAAATTCCAGGAATATTTGTTTGATAGTCTAATGCATTGTTTACTTTAATGGCGTTTTTCTCAATTTCTAATCCCCAGTTTCCAATCGGACCTAATTTTGGAGATAGGCCAAACAACGGAATAAAGTGATCTGCATCAACGATAAAAGCATCTTCTCCTTTTTTCTCGACGGCAACACCGGTTACTTTTTCTTTTCCTAAAATTCCTTTTACTTCTGCAGGAGTTATCAATCTTATTAACCCTAAATTCTTTAATTCCTGAACTTTTTCAACGGAATCTAAAGCACCTCTAAACTCATTTCTTCTGTGTATTAAAGTAACTTCTGAGGCGATGTTTGACAAGAAAATTGCCCAATCTAGAGCAGAATCTCCCCCTCCAGAAATCACCACTTTTTTGTCACGATACAATTCTGGTTCTTTAATGATGTACTCCACCCCTCTATCTTCAAAATTTGCAAGATTCGGAATCAATGGTTTTCTGGGTTCAAAAGAACCTAAGCCCCCAGCAATTGCAACTATTTTAGCCTGGTGTTCTGTTCCTTTATTCGTGGTTACAATAAAAGAACCGTCGTCTTGTTTCAAAATCGTTTCTGCTCTTTCCCCCAAAGTAAACCCTGGCTCAAATTGTTTGCTTTGCTCTATTAATTTATGTGTTAAATCGCCTGCTAAAATCTCTGGATATGCAGGAATATCATAAATTGGTTTTTTGGGGTAAATTTCTGAACATTGCCCACCAGGTTGTGGTAGTGCATCTATTAAATGACATTTTAATTTTAATAAACCTGCTTCAAAAACCGTGAATAAACCTGTTGGTCCTGCTCCAATAATAAGTATATCTGTAGTAATCATTTTAAGATTCTTTTTTTTCTATTAATCCTTTTGTAAATTCATTGAGTGTTTCTACTTTTTGTTCGAAATCTCCTTTTATTGTTTTTCTAAATTCATTCAAATTCTTTACCAAATCATTGATGTTTTCTGGAAGTACCTCTTCAAAAAATTGACGCAACCTTTTGGCAGTGGTTGGTGATTGACCATTTGTAGAAATCGCTATTTTTACATTTCCTTTGGTCACAATACCTCCCATATAAAAATCACAAAACGGCGGGTTGTCTGCAACATTTACAAGGATACTTCGCTTTCTACAATGCTTGTAAACAGTTTCATTTACTTTTGGAATATCTGTTGTTGCAACAACAATATGTTTTCCTTTTAAATAACGCCTACTGTATTTTTTATTGATCAGCGTTACATTTCCTTTCTTTGCCAAAGCTTTTGTACCCTCTCTAAACATAGGTGAAACCATCAGCACATTGGCATCTGGACTTGATTTTAACAAAAATGTTAATTTTTCCTCTGCGACAAAACCACCACCTACAATTAAAATCTGTAGGTTTTTTGTTTTTAAAAAAATAGGGTATAAATTATTTCTATCCATAAAACGATGCATTTAACTCAACTGCAGATTGCTGCTGAATAGTTAAAAGTGCTGCACGGTGTTTTACCACTTCTCCCAAAACGATAATTGCAGGATTGCTTAAACCTTGTTCTTTAACAATATCTAAAATAGTATCAACGGTGCCAATACCAATTTTTTCATTCGTTCTTGTCCCATTTTGAATAATAGCAACTGGTAAATTATTTTTGGCTTCTTTTTGAAATAAGGCTACAATTTCTGGTAATTTCCCCATTCCCATTAAAATTACAATTGTTGCATTTGATTTGGATGCTAAGGCAATATCCTTTGAAATTTTATGGTCTTTTGTAGTTCCTGTGATGATCCAAAAACTTTCTGCGCTGCCGCGTTTGGTTAGGGGTATATTTTGATGAGCTGCGACTGCCAATGAGGATGATATTCCGGGAACCATTGCCGTTTCTATTCCAAAACCTGCAGCGTATTCCATTTCTTCAGCGCCTCTTCCAAACACAAAAGGATCTCCTCCTTTTAATCGAACTACATGCCCTTTCGAATTGGCCCGAGAAACAATCAATTCATTAATGTGTTCTTGTTGATATGTATAGCATCCCCTTCGTTTTCCAACAAAAATTACTTCTGCTTCTGAATGAATGTAGGTCAATAAATCTTCATTTACCAAGGCATCATACAAAACAACATCTGCAGTTTTTAAAACTTTAATCGCTTTTAAAGTAATTAAATCTACATCTCCGGGGCCTGCTCCAACGACTGTTAATTTTGGTAGTTTAAGATACATGATCTACTTGTTTTTTTCTAAAAGCATCTACTTTTTGGTAAAATAATTTTGCCTCTTTCAAATAGCTATTTGCAAAACTTTTTGTGGGCGCTTCTTCTTTAATTTGAAATACCAATGTTTCAAAAGAACCTGTTAGTTGAATCTTATTTGTCTGAACAAAATGCTCTTGAAAACCACTAATGATTCCCGCTTGGGTATTTGTTTTAATATTTTCAGAAATTAATAAGGCTTTTGCTGTATTGACAATAGAGGTATATGCATGATAGATACTATCTGAAAACTGATTCTCTTTAAAAGCTTCTTCTGAATTTGTAATTTTTTCTTCACTTTCAAATAGTAAGGTCGCAATTAAGTCAATTACAACTCCTGCACATTCTCCCACTCCGATTGCTTTTACATAATTTTCTGAATGGCCCCAATCAATAAAATCAGTCGGTGCTAAATTTGTAGTATCAGACAAACCTTTTAATAAATCATAGAAATACATTTTTCCTTGTCTATCGTAATACCCTAAAAAAGTTTCTTCATTTTGTTGGTTTGCCTCAATATCATTCAGCAAGATACGCAGTGCTTCAGGTCCTTTTTTACTTGGAATCTTCACTAATTTATCTGAAAAACGACCTTTTCCATCGCCTAGAATACCTCCTCCTATTAAAACCTGTAAAGCTGGTGCTTGCAATTGCCCTACTTTTATCGACATTCCTTGAAAACCAATGTGCGCCATATTATGCTGTCCACAAGCATTCATACATCCACTAATTTTTATAGCAATTTCTTTGTTATTAATATAGCTAGGGTATTCTTGTTCCAATACTTTTTCCAATGCAACAGCAATTCCTGTACTACTAGAAATTCCTAAATTACAGGTGTCTGTTCCGGGACATGCCGTAATATCTGAAGTAGAATTATAACCCGATTTTGCAAAACCTAATTTTTGTAATTCTGTGTAAAAAAATGGAAGCCTATCTTCTTTTACATGCCGAATTAAAATATTTTGACGCAAGGTTAATCTAATTTCATTTGCTGCATATTTTTTTACTAAATCTGCTAATAATCTTGCTTTTGGAGTATAAAAATCTCCCAAATGAACCTTAATTCCAATCGCAACGAAGTCTTTTTGTTTCTGTGGAATAACATTGGTTTCTTTCCATTTGGTATAGGCTGCTTCATCTTCAATTTTTACAGAAGGAATTGTTACTTCATTACAAGTGATTGCCTGTTCAAAAGGAGTTGTGTCTATTGTAAAAGTTTTGTTTTCTAGGGCATTTATTTCATCTGAAACTAGCTGTAAAAATGCTTCGATTCCAATCTCTTTAACTAAAAATTTTAATCTTGCTTTTGCTCTTTTTGCTCGTTCCCCAAAGCGGTCAAAAATTCTTAAAACCCCTTCTATTGTTGGTATTAATAAGTCTTCTTCTAAAAATTCATAAATAAGGTCTGCGTGTCTTGGTTGAGAACCCAAACCACCCCCTAATAAGACTTTAAAACCTTTTTTAGCAACCCCATTTTCTGTTTTTATTTTTGCTATAAATCCTAAATCATGAATAAAGCTAATTGCTGTATCATCATCCGTACCAGAAAAAGACATCTTAAATTTACGTCCCATTTCTTGACAAATTGGATTTCTTAAAAAGAATGAAAACGCTGCATCTGCATAGGGAGAAACATCAAAAGGTTCATTTCGATCTATTCCTGCCGTTTCTGAAGCTGTTATGTTTCTAACGGCATTCCCACAGGCCTCCCGTAATGTAATATCATCCTTTTCTAATTGCGCCCACAACTCTGGAGTTCTGTCTAAATTTACATGATGAATTTGGATATCTTGACGCGTGGTAATGTGTAATCTACCCCGAGAATATTCGTCTGAAACATCAGAAATTCTGTGCAATTGTTCACTTGTTACCCTTCCGTAAGGTAATTTTATACGAATCATTTGCACACCAAACTGACGCTGTCCGTAAACTCCTCTCGCCAAACGCAAACTTCTAAAGCGTTCCTCGTCTATTTTACCTTCTTTAAAAAGCTGAATTTTACGATCCAACTCTAAAATATCTTTTTCTACAATAGGATTCTCTATTTCGGTTCTAAAACTTTGCATATTTTTTTATTTATTATCGAATGAAACCAACACCTAATTCAGCTACCAATCTGTCTCTAAATTCTATTGTTTCAGGAAAATTATGACCGATATCTTTTACACCCGAAAAAAGCAATACCGGCTTTTCAAACTGTGAGACTACTTCTCTAAATATATATATTGCTTCACTCTCTAAAGCATCTACTTGTATTGTTCTTTGATTCATCATCATGTCTTTTAGATATGCAAACCACATTCTCTATTACTTTCTACTTTTGTTGGATCGAAATAGATGAACTCGTTCGACAGGTTTTTATCTTCTAAATAGCGATCTAATGCTTCGTCTGACCAGTTATAAAACGGACTCACCTTTATAATTCCGTCTTTACTTTCAGAAACAATATCTATGCTATTTCTGAATGAAGTTTGACCTTTTCTCAAGTTGGTAAACCACACATCTGGTTGGTGTTCTTTCATTGCTCTTGAAAAGGGCTCTAACTTAACTTGCTCAGTAAAAATAACATGTTTTGCATCCTCTATAGATGGAACTCCCAAGACAACATTTCGATGCGCAGTTGTTTGTTTTGGTGTGTATAAATGAATATTTAAATTCAGTTTTTCTATCGTTTCCTCTGCGTGTTTATAAGTCTCATCAGTATTGTACCCTGTATCACACCAAATTACTTTAATGTCTTTCTGAACCTCTGTTACTGCCCTTAAAATTGCTACTTCATAAGGTCTAAAGTTGGTTGTAATTAAAGGATTTTTAGCAAAAGAAATGGCCCAAGAAATAATTTCTTCCGGACTCTTATCTTTTAATTTTCTGTTTATTAGTGCTAAATCTAAGCTCATTCTTTTCCCCAATTTATTTTATTCCATATTCTTTCATAAAAAAAATACAAAACTAATTTTGTTATAAATTCTACCGAAGTAATTGATGTAGCTAAAGCAATTTCCCCAATTAAAATATAAGATACCAATGAGGTATCTAGGGTCCCTACAATTCTCCAGCTCAATACTTTTAATACACTTCGTAAAGGTCTTTCAGAATTCTTATCCTCATCAAAACCCCTACTCTATGCTTTTTTACTAAAAATAATTAATTCAAACATTACCCTACTATAATGGTAGGATATGCAAATCTACATTAAAAAATACTATTAAATGTTTATAAAATTAGAATAATTTATAAAACCCTACAAAATTAGTAGATTACTAAAAAAAAGAGATGAAAAGTAAGAATATCGAATTACTAAAAGCTTGTAGTAAAAAATATAATCTTAAAATTTTAGTGTATTTTTCTGATTTAGCGGTTGCATAAATCGGCTAGTGTGGTATTTCTAAATATCTGTAAAGAACTGTCTCTAAGTTCTGCCATCAAGTTATGAACTGCACATTTGGTCTCATCTGGACAATCAGCGCATTTTTTATAAAAATTTAGACTCACACAAGGAACCATAGAAATTGGGCCTTCTAAAATTCTCATAACTGCAGTCATTTCAATTTCACGAGGCTTTTTCAAAAGATAGTAGCCACCACCTTTCCCTTTTTTGGAGCCTAACAATTCATTTTTCCGAAGTGTTAAGAGGATACTTTCTAAAAACTTTAAAGAGATATTTTCACTTTTTGAAATTTCAGCAATTGGAACAGGTTCCTTCTGCTCTTTTCTTGCTAAATAAGTAAGCGCTTTAATTCCGTATTTTGTTTTTTTAGAAAGCATGTTACAAAACTACACCTTTAAATGTAATTATCTAGCATTCAAAGCCTGCTGAATATCTGCAATAATATCTTCTACATTTTCTAAGCCTACAGAAATCCTTACCAAACCGTCTGTAATACCAACTTCTAGTCTGTCTTCTTCGGTTAAACGTCCGTGAGTTGTAGATGATGGATGTGTAACAATCGTTCTTGTATCACCTAAATTTGCCGATAAAGAACACATTTTGATGGCGTTTAAAAAATTGCTACCTGCGCTGATTCCTCCTTTAATTTCAAAAGCAACAATATTACCTCCTAATTTCATTTGGTCTTTGGCAACCTTGTACTGAGGATGTGATTTTAAAAATGGATATTTCACAAATTTAATATTCGAATTTTCCTCTAAAAATTCGGCTACCTGCATAGCGTTCTCGCAGTGTTTTTCGACTCTTATAGAAAGTGTTTCTAAACTTTTAGACAATATCCATGCATTAAAAGGAGACATCGCAGGCCCAGTATTTCTGGCAAATAAATAAATCTCTCGCATTAATTCTTTGCTTCCTACTGTAATACCGCCAAGTACTCGACCCTGACCATCAATTAATTTGGTTGCTGAATGAATTACTAAATCGGCACCAAATTTAATGGGTTGTTGAATATAAGGTGTTGCAAAGCAATTGTCGACAATAAAAATAAGATTGTATTTTTTGGCTATTTTTCCAATGGCGTCTAAATCTAGAATATCTACAGCGGGGTTTGTGGGTGTCTCAATATACAAAATCTTTGTATTTTCTTTGATAAAGCGCTCTAATAGATGTACTTCAGTTACCTTAAAATAGGACGTTTCAATATTCCATTTTGGAAGGTATTTGTCAAACATACTATGTGTAGAGCCAAACACTGATCTACATGAAACCACATGATCTCCAGCATTTAACAAGGCAGCAAATGTTGAGAAAATAGCCGACATTCCGGTTGCAAATGCATGACCCACTTCGGCCCCTTCCATTGCAACAATTTTATCTACAAATTCTGTTGTATTCGGGTTGGTAAACCTACTGTATAAATTACGCTCTTTTTCTTCTGCAAAAGAAGAACGCATGTCCTCAGCATCCTCAAAAACAAAACTAGAGGTCAAGTATAATGGTGTAGAATGTTCAGAAAACTGAGTTCTTTCTGTCTGACTCCTAATTGCTACTGTTTCAAAATGTTTTTTCATTTTTTTTATGAGCCTTGCCGCTTTTTAAAACGATTCTAAAAAGTTTAATTATTGTGTTTTGCCAATCTTAAAATATCCCCAAAAACCCCCCTTGCTGTTACACTTGCTCCTGCTCCTGCTCCTTGAATTACAATAGGTTGTTCTCCGTAAGATTCTGTATAGATTTCAAAAATTGCGTCAGACCCTTTTAAAGAACCCAAAGGGCTACTTTTTGGTGTGGATACTAATTTTACTTCTAAATCTCCTTTGGGTTGAGATAAATCGCCACTTAATTCTCCTATATAACGCAGCACATGGTTTGGTTTTTGATGGTCTTTTAACGTTTGGTATTCGTCATTTAATAATTCTAAATTCCCTAAGAATTCATCCAAAGAATTTTCTTGGAGATTTTCAGGAATTAAGTTTTTAATTTTAACCTCTGTCAATTCATTTTCTAAATCGAGTTCTCTTGCTAAAATTAATAATTTTCTAGCAACATCATTCCCTCCTAAATCTTCTCGAGGGTCTGGCTCTGTAAACCCTTTGTCAATCGCTTCTTGTAAAATTTTAGAAAAAGGAACCTTCTCCGAAGAAAAATTATTAAATAAGTAACTTAATGACCCCGAAAAAACACCTCTAATTTTTGTGATATTTTCTCCAGACTCATGCAACAAACGAATGGTATCTATCAAAGGCAAACCTGCACCCACATTTGTTTCATATAAATATTGCTTTTTATGTTCTTTTAGTTTTGCTCTTACCTGTTTGTAAAAGTCAAAAGACAACGTATTGGCAATTTTATTACAAGAAACCAAATCGAAACCGGCTTCTATAAAAGGAATATAATTACGAACAAAATTTACATTTGCAGTATTATCTACAGCAATTAAGTTTTCAAAATGATGTGTTTTTGCAAATGAAATAATATCACTAACAGTACGATTCTCATCGCCACGATGGTTTAGATCTTCTTTCCAGTTTTTAGAAACTCCGTCTTTGTTTAAAAGTACTTTTTTAGAGTTGGCAATGGCAAAAACATTGAATTGAATTTTTCTTCTTTCTAAAACAGATTGTGTGTTTTCAATTATTTGATCGATCAAAGTTGCCCCAACCAAGCCTTTTCCAAAAATAGCAATATTTATTTTCTTTGTAACTCCAAAAATTTGGCCATGAATTACATTAACAGCTTTGTGTAACTCCTCTTTTTTAACCACCAAACTAACATTTTTACCGGTTACTGTATTGTTAAATAAGACAGGTACAATTTGATTTTTAATCAGAGCATTGTAGGGATGGTGAAATTCACTTAAGTCTTGCCCAATGATAGAAATTATAGCAACATTATTTACAATAGAAATCTGATTTACATCTTGAGAGTAAAAATCATTTTCAAATTCGTTCTCTAGGGCTGAAACAGCTTGACTTGCTTTGTCTGCATCTATTATTAAACCAATTCCTCTTTCTGATGAACCCTGAGAAATAATACTCACACTAATATTTTTATCACTTAAAACTCTAAAAATTCGGGCATCTACTCCCACTTTTCCTAACAACCCTCTTCCCTCAAAATTTAACAAGGCAACATGATCGGTTGTAGAAATAGATTTGATTCCTTTAACAGATGATTCTGAAGTAATTAAAGTTCCTTTATCTTTTTTATTAAAGGTATTTAAAACACGAAGATTTATATTCTTTTCCAACAAAGGAATGATCGTTTTGGCATGTAAAATAGTGGCTCCAAAATTGGCCAATTCATTGGCTTCTGAGAACGATAATTGTTCAATTTTTTTAGCATCCGCTACCATCTCTGGATTGGCCGTAAAAATACCACTCACATGCGTGTAGTTTTGCAACTCTTCTGCATCTAAATAATTTGCTAATAAAGCGGCGGTATAATTACTTCCGTTTCTTCCTAAAGTAGTTGTTTCTCCTTTTTTAGTTGACGCAATAAACCCAGAAACAACCTGAATTTTAGTCAAGTTATTCTTAAAATAACTCGTTACATTTTCTTTAGAAACGGAGTTGATAGGTTGCGCATTTCCAAAATTTTCATCTGTAATAATTAAAGACCTCGAATCTACTGGGTTGGCAGAAATTTGTAGCTTTTCTAATAAACTCGCTACTAATTTTACCGATAGCAATTCTCCTTGAGCCAAAACTTCTTCTTTAATTTTCTGACTGTAATCACCCAATAAAGAAACCCCTTCAAAAATAGTTTCTAATTTTGAAAATTCTTCTAAAAAATCAACTTTACTATTGGGTTCTTGCTGGTATTTTTTAAACTTCTCAAATTTAGATTTGTATTCGTTTTTTGTTGCTGCTTGTTGTAAAATAGACTCTAATTCGTTTGTTGAATCCCCTCTTGCAGAAACAACTACAGCTATTTTTTCTCCAGCTTTATACTTACTTGAAATAATTTCAATTGCATTTTCTAAACCGTTTCCGTTTGCTAAAGACTTTCCTCCAAATTTTAAAATTTTCATCTTATTCTCTTTGTAATCTTTATTAAAAATAGGTTCAATAATTTTTTGTAATTGGTCATATTCTATCAAAAAAGCATCGTGCCCATGCACTGAATTTATTTCAGTATAGGTAACATTCTCTTTTGTTAATGCCAATTTTTTGTGGGTTTCTCTATTTTCTTCCGCAGTAAAAAACAAATCAGAATCAACCCCAATAATGTGAATATTCGCCTCCACTTTATCGAGAAGTTCAATATCTTTTTTTCCTCCCTCTGTAACGTCAATTGTTTTTAATAATTGGTTCATTAACTTGTAAGAGGAGAGTTGATATCGTTCTTGTAATTTTTTTCCATGATGCAACAACCAACTTTCTACATCAAAAACATCTGAATTGTCTTTTTTAGATCGATGAAAACGTTCTTTAAAAGACTCTGGTGTTCTGTAACATAACATTGCATGCATGCGGGCATCATGAACAGGATTGCTAGAATTTACTAAAAATTGTTCTTGAATTTGACAATTGGCAATTAACCAATCTGTAGACTTCCAATCTGTAGCTACTGGAATAAAATGTTGGGTGATTTTTGTGTCTAAAGAAACCATTTCCCAAGCAATTCCCCCTCCTAAAGAACCTCCAATTAACGCAAATAATTGCGTAATTTTTAATGCAGATAATCCTTGTAAAAAGATCCTGGCAATATCTCTTGCAATAAAGGTTTTGTAATTATCAATTAAAAAACCATCGAAACCATTTCCCGGAATATTAAAAGACAAAATGCTATAAACATCGGTATTAATAGCTTTATGTTGACCAACAATATCTCGCCACCACCCCTCATCTCCAGCAACATTACTGTGCCCGGTTAGGGCATGATTGATTAACACTACAGGAGCTGTCCCTAATTCTTTTCCAAAAACTTGATAACTCAAATTAAGTTCAGAAAAGGAGGTACCTGCTTCTGTAGTGAATCCTTTTATTTTGATATGTTTTAGTTGATCTTTCAAAGAGTTATTTATAGTTCAGAAAAAGCAGCTTTTAAGTCTTCTTTTAAATCTTCTAAATCTTCAATACCAACAGACAATCTGATTAAATCTTGACCAACACCTGCACTTGCTTGTTGCGCTTCATCTAACTGCTGGTGAGTTGTACTTGCCGGGTGAATGATTAAAGATTTTGTATCTCCAATATTTGCCAACAATGAAAATACCTTAGTTTTGTCTGCAATCTTTTTTGCAGCTTCAAAACCACCTTTTGCTCCAAAAGTAACAATTCCACTTTGTCCCTTTGGCAAGTATTTATCTGCTAATGATTTGTAGGTACTGCTTTCTAAACCAGGATAATTTACCCAAGCCACTTCTTCCTGAGCTTCTAACCATTTTGCAAGAGCTAACGCATTTTCTGAATGCTGCTTAATTCTTACTGGCAATGTTTCTAAACCTTGAATTATATTAAAAGCATTTGTAGGACTTAATGCTCCTCCAAAATCACGCAACCCTTCTAAAATTAATTTAAACGTATAGGAAGCTGCTCCTAGAGCTTCATGATATTTTAATCCATGATACCCAGCAGAAGGCTCTGTAAATTCTGGGAATTTACCATTTGCCCAGTTAAAAGTTCCTGCATCAACAATTGCTCCTCCCAAAGAAGTTCCTTGTCCTCCAATATATTTTGTTAAAGAATGAATAACAATGTTTGCTCCATGTTTAATTGGGTTTAATAAAACTGGAGTTGCTACTGTATTATCTACTATAAATGGAACTTCTGCCGCTCTAGAATGCACAGATATCGCCTCTAAATCTAATACATCTAATTTTGGATTTCCTAACGATTCTACAAAAAAGGCTCTTGTATTGTCTTGAACAGCAGCTGCAAAATTATCTGGATTTGATGCGTCTACAAAAGTAGTTGTAATGCCAAATCTTGGTAAAGTTACATTCAGTAAATTGAAGGTTCCTCCATACAAACTGCTTGAAGCAACGATATGGTCTCCTGCTTTTAAAAGAGTTAGTAAACCTGTTGAAATTGCTGAGGTTCCGGATGCAAAAACAACGGCTCCAATTCCTCCTTCAACTGCCGCTAAACGATCTTGTAAAATTTGATTTGTAGGATTGTTTAAACGAGTGTAAATAAATCCTAATTCTTTTAATGAAAAAAGATTGGCTGCATGTTCTGAATTGTTAAAAACATACGATGATGTTTGATAAATAGGAACCGCTCTTGTTCCTCCATTTTGTGTTACATCATGCCCTGCATGTAATGCGTTTGTTGCTAATTTGTGCGTACTCATTTTTCTATTTTTTTTGAGTTAATTTAAATTTCTGCACTTACAGAAATACTATTTTCAAAAGAAATCCAATACCTATGTATTGTAGATCCCTTTGAGATTAAACCAAAAGTCAAATGCATCTGAATTAAAGATGTACTTACTAGAAAAATGTTATTAAGAAAAATAGAGCTTTCCAGAACAGGAAATCTCTTTTTTGTTATCTATCCAAATATAAAATACTTAGGTAGAATTTAGCACCTTCTTTATTTCTAAAGGGTTGCTAAGGTTTCAACGGGTCTAATCCCTTCACCTTTCTTGATAACATTTCAATAAGTTATTGAACTTTGTGAGTGCAAATATAGGTTCAGAAAAATTAAATATCCAAGTAAAAATGATTTTATTTTTAAGAAATAGTAATATCACACTTAAAAGACTATTTTTATAAACATCAGTTAATTTATAAGGCATGAACTCTATTTTATTGATAATATCATAATAAAATATTATTGTAAAAAGTGATAATATTTAGATATATAATGTAACTTTGCAATGAATTAAAGAGGAAAAATTTGAACTGATTGCAACCTCTGATACTGACTTACTCAGTTGAAACAAAAAATGCTAAAGCAGTAATTTTCTACTACTTTTAGCGACAGGCAATCAATTTTTATTTTTAATTATTATAAAAAAAGATATATGTCATATTTATTTACTTCAGAAAGTGTTTCAGAAGGACATCCAGACAAAGTTGCTGATCAAATCTCTGATGCACTAATTGATAACTTTCTAGCCTTTGATAAGTCGAGTAAAGTTGCTTGTGAAACTCTCGTTACTACTGGTCAAGTAATTTTAGCAGGAGAAGTGAAGTCTAAAACCTATTTAGATGTTCAAAAAATTGCCAGAGATGTCATTAACAAAATTGGGTATACAAAAAGCGAGTACATGTTCGACGGCAATTCTTGTGGAGTATTGTCTGCAATTCATGAACAATCACCAGATATTAATCAGGGAGTTGATAGAACGAACCCAGAGGAGCAGGGCGCTGGAGACCAAGGAATGATGTTTGGGTATGCCACAGATGAAACTGAAAATTACATGCCTTTAGCCCTAGAAATCTCACACAGATTATTGAGAGAGTTGGCAGCATTACGAAGAGAAAACAAGGACATCCCCTACCTTCGACCAGATGCAAAAAGCCAAGTAACAATTGAATATTCTGATGATAATATTCCACAAAGAATTGATGCAATTGTTGTTTCTACCCAACATGATGATTTTGACCCTTCTGAAGAAGTAATGTTAACCAAAATCAAAAAAGACATTGTTGAAATTTTGATTCCTAGAGTCATTGCAAAATTACCAACTCATATTCAACAATTATTTACAAAAGAAATTACCTATCATATCAATCCAACTGGTGTTTTTGTAATTGGAGGACCCCATGGAGATACGGGCTTAACAGGAAGAAAAATTATTGTGGACACCTATGGTGGTAAAGGAGCACACGGTGGTGGTGCTTTCTCTGGAAAAGATCCTTCTAAAGTAGATAGATCTGGTGCATATGCCACAAGACACATTGCCAAAAACTTAGTAGCTGCTGGTCTTTGTAAAGAGGTCTTAGTTCAAGTTTCTTATGCTATTGGTGTGGCAAAACCGACCAGTATCAATGTTGAAACTTACAACAGTTCAACAGTGGATTTGTCTGACGGTGAAATCAGTAAAATAGTGGAAACCATTTTTGACATGCGTCCTTATTTTATTGAACAACGTTTAAAATTAAGAACTCCTATTTATTCTGAAACAGCTGCCTACGGACATATGGGAAGAACCCCAGAAGTAAAAACAGTTACGTTTACAAACCCAATGGGAGAAACTGTTTCTGAAGAGGTAGAAACTTTTACTTGGGAAAAATTAGACTATGTAGATAGGATAAAAGAAGCTTTTAAGTTATAATAGTACATTCATATTACTTTTAAAAGCCTTTCGAAAATGAATTCGAAAGGCTTTTTTTTTAAAAAAAGCAACATGGTAATTCACAAATAGATTTTTTGGTTGAATTGATAAAAATAAAATGAAAAGATATTTTATTAAAATTTTAATTTTTGTCACATCAAGAAAATAATACTATAATTGCAACTGATAAATAATTAAAAATATGTTTTTTATTAAGTACATGTTGGGGTGCATGATGTTGTTTAATTACGTGTTTACAATTCAAAAAATTCATGATGACAAAATATTTTATAATTTTATTTTTTATGATAATGAATTATATGTTAGCTCTAACAAAGGTATCTATAAAGTAAATTCTTCTGAGGATAAGAACTTTATAAGTTTTTATGAAGCTATTTCTGGTCCTATAAAATCTGATTTTTCAAAGGATACTAATTTTAAAATAAAATTCGTAAAAACTCCTTTAACAGTTGCCGATATTTATTCAAAATCCACAACTGATTATGCATACCAAGGGAATAATCTCTACGTGATTTCTATGGGTAAATTGTTAGTTTATAATAATTTATCATATACATTTACACCTTATGAAAGTGTAAGATCAATAAGTAAAAATGCGATTGGATCTTATAGCGGAATTTATATTAATGGAAACAAATTAAAAAAAATAACCTACACAGATGGGCAAATAAAAGAATTTGACAGCATTACATTTGTATGCTATAATGGCCTCTTATCCTATAAAAAAAATGAAGAAAAAAAATTATATAACAATGATAATTCAATAAGAACTATAGGTGAATATGGAAAAATATCAGATATTTATTTAATAAGTAATTCTTCTTATTTAGTTATCTCTGATAAAGGAATATATAATTATGATTACAATACGAACTTCTTCACCTTAGTTTACACCACACAAAAAAAAATTATACCCGTAAGAAATAAAATACAAGATCGAATCAACGATCGAAAGGAATTTCACTTTATCGATAATAGTAGATACGTTTCACTAAATATAAATAATTATAATATTGATATTATCGACAACGATCTTAATTATAAAATTAAGGATATTTTAGAATCAGATATAAATGGTAATGATTTTTATGCTATTTCTGAAAATAAATTATTGATGAGTTTTAAAAGAACAAAAGATGGGTTGACGTTAAAAAATAAAACATCCATTAAAATAACTGCTCATACAATATCAGATTATAAGGATTTAGTTTTTTTATCTGGAAACAATGGATTAAGCATCTACAGTAAAACTAAAAAAAAATTATACACTGCATTTATTACAGATGAGTTTAATAGCAGTGCAGTATACAAGAGCAATGAAAATATCAGTTTTGGGAGTATTCATGGTGTATACTCCATTAAAAATCTAAAAAAATTTAGTAATAATTTAATCTTCAAAGATTATAAAATTAAAAATCACAATGAGTATCTATACTTTTTGCTAATAATAACCATTATAACTTTGATAATAATTTTTAGAACTGTAAAGAAAAAAAATATTTCAAATGATCAATTGGTTTCTAATATTAAACATTTCATTCGTAAGAATTTGAATCTAGTAACTTTGAAAATGTTAGAATTTGAATTTAACTTAGATTACTACGAAATTAATAGTTTAAATAAAGATTTTAAGCCTGCTAAATACATAAAAAAAGAAAGAACAGGGTTAGCAAAAAAATTGCTTTTGAATAAAAAATCAATCTCAGAAATAGCAAAAAAAACAGGGTACTCTGAGACATATCTTTTAAAAAATAAATACAAATTTTTAAAGTAAAACACAGTATTAATTCGTATTTTTTTTTAATAGCTCATGATGAGAGGTAAGTACAATTTAAGAGATAAATTTATTTTTTCAATAAAATGTATTTAAAAAAAAAGATATTTTTTTGATAAATTGATGTTTTTTTTAAAAAAAAAAAAATTGTCCGCACCTCTAAATTTATGTAATTATGCAAAATAAAAAAAAACTTATTTTGCATTTTAAAAAAATTATAAATTTAATCGTTCCTTTTTTTTTAATAGTAAGTTGCTCGAATAGCAGGTTGCTTTTTAAAAATATTCCAGCAAATTTAAAAATGAAAATCCCAGAGGCTATAATAACCAACGGAGATATAATAGACATTAATATTTCATCTTTAAATAATCAAAGTACTTCAATTTTTTCTCCAACTTCATTAGAAAAAATTGGAACTATCCGAAATTTAGAGGCTAGAAAATTAGACGGTTATTTAGTTGATAGTTCAGGACATATAGATCTTCCAATTCTTGGTAGAATAAAAGCTTCAGGTTTAACTTGTACTTCACTTTCTAAATCTTTAAAAATTAATTTAGAAGAATATGTTCAAAATCCAAATGTTAGAATAAAAATTTTAAATTTTAGAGTTTCAATTATAGGAGAAGTGGCTAATCCTGGTACGTTTGATGTAATAAATCAAAATATTTCATTTACAGAATTAATAAGTAGAGCTGGGGGGTTCAAAAATACTGCAGATCGAACAAAAATTATGATAATAAGAGGTTCTAATGAAGAAGTAAAAACTCGATATTTAGACTTAACTTCCTATGAGTTTTTAAAATCAGAATATTATTTTTTAAAACAGAACGACAAAGTCTATGTAAGACCCGATAAAACGTCTTTAACATTTGATTTTGGGATTATAAGAAACACTGGGACTCTAACTTTATTAACAACGATACTAATATTAATTTTTAAATAATGGAGAGATCTAGTCAAAATACTCAAGAAAATGAAACAGATATTATTGAAATATTTTTTAATATTTTGTCACAAAGATGGTTGATTATTTCAACTTTTATGATATTTACTCTTTATGGAATTATACATATAAATTATCGTGAAGAAATATTTAAAACAAATGCAACATTATTAATTAGTGAAGAACAATCAGATGCTTCCTCTTTTCTTAACAATAATGAATATCAATTTCTTTATAATAATAATGTTGAGAACGAAGATCAAGTTTCCCTTTTTAAATCAACATTGATCTTAAATCAAGTAATAGAAAGATTGGGTATTGATTATAAGTTTTACAAAAAAAAAACATGGAAATCCAATGAACTATTAACAAAAGAATCACTACCATTTGAAATTGATTTTAAAAAAAGCATCTATAAAAATAACTGTTTTGTTAGGTTTAGCAGAGAGAGTGTTACTATTGAAATAAACGATAAAATATTTTCATTTTCAACAAATGAAAGTAAATTTGAGAATTCAATTTTTGTATACAAACCAAAATTCTTAAATTATGAAAGCCAAGAGACCTACATCATCAAACAATTTCATAAGATTCAAATAATTGAAGAGTTATTATCAAATTATGTTGTTAATCCATCAAATAAATCAAATACATATGAACTCTCTTATTCTGGCCCTAACAAAGACTTAAACTCAACCATTTTAAAAGGCATTGTACATGAAATTACGAAAAATAATACTACAGAAAAGAAGAATGTTTATAAATTATCAATAAACTTTATCAATTTAAGAATTACTAAATTAGAAAAAAAAATTGATTCAATAAATCTTTTAATTTCTAATTTTAAAATCTCGAACAGGGTCTACATGCCTGAAATTCAAACTAATTCAACATTGACCAATTTAAATGAAATTGAACAAGAAATATTTAATAATTCATTACAGAGTGAACTATCAGTTAAATTATTAAATGAATTAAAAAAACAAAAAACTTCTAAATTTTTACCAACTGATTTTGGTATTAAAAATGTGAATATAAATCGAATGGTTTCTGAGTTTAACAAAGTTATAATAGAAAAAAACAATTTACTAGCTGATGCTACAGAAAAAAACCCTCTTGTTGTTCAATCACTAAACCAACTTAATAATTTAAAATCTAATATTCTTAATAGTTTAAACATTTATATTAATAAATTAAAAACGAAATCAAAAATATATAATAAATACAAGCAAAAAAACAATTCATTGGTTGGTGTAATTCCACTCCGAGAATCCGAATTAGGCAATCTTGAGAGAGATATCTTACTTGTAAATAACTTGCATTCATATTTATCTCAAAAAAAAGAAGAGGCGATGATTTCATTATCTTCATTAGAGTCTAACATTAAACTAATTAATGAAGTTGATTATATTTTGGAATCGAAAACAAGTAAGTCAAAAACATTAGCAATTTTTTCATTTGCTGGATTTATTCTCCCAGTCGGATTTAGTTATTGTTTATTTCTTGTAAGATCTCTTTATGTAGATATAGAATTCCTGAAAGAAAATCTTAGTAACATTAATTTTTTAGGCATTGTAAAACATACGAAGAATAATTTATCGATTGAAAATAAATCAATACAATACGAATTTTTGAGAAGAATTCATCACAACATAAACATGTTAACCCCACAAACAGAAAAAGGAAGGTCAATTATGATCACATCGTGTTATCAAAATGAGGGAAAAACATATACCGCTTTTAATCTTTCATCATTTTTAGCCATTACAAACAAAAAGGTTGCTCTCATTGGGACTGATTATCGAAATCCTGATTTATCAGAATTATTTGATAAAAAAAACATGCATTTTAAAGGACTAACAAATATTATAAATGATCATAAAAATAATTACAAAGAACTTTTTGAAGAATATAAAATAAATAACAATCAACTTGACACTCTTTTTGTAGGAACAGAAGCAAATAATAAAACTAGCTTTTTTAATAATGAAAAATTTGATAATTTAGTTTCATACCTCAAAGACAAATATGATTATATTATTTTTGATACCGCACCAATTCTGTCTGTGGTTGATCCTCTAGAATTATTAGAAAGATCAGATTATGTTGTTCATGTTTTTAGGAAAAATTTTTCACCCAAAAAGTCAGTAAATTATGTGTTAGACTATATAGAAAAATACAAGCCAAAAAACATAGGTTATGTCATTACTGATGACTCTAAACCTGACAAGTTAATTGATAAATATGGTTATGGTTATGGTTATGGTTATGGTTATGGAACTAAATAAAGGTAATAATAAACTCCTATTTTTGATATAGTTTAATAGGCATCATTATTTATTTAATTCATAGATGAATAATTCAAACGCCATAATTAAGTAGATCACTTTTATATATTTTGACATTTTCAAGAAAGGGTAGCAGGGTTCTAACTCAAAATCCATTAGCTAAAAATCGAACCCACCACCCTGAGGGGTTCTAATTTTTTTTGTGAGGTATGCAGATCCCGAAAAGCCCAATTGTTTTTTTAAAATAGTTACAGGAAAATAAATTAAAAAATTGGAGTCTGAAATTGAGAAATTCGCAACACCTAAAACCAACTTACAAAACTCATTCCGTGACGGCGATATCAGTTCTTAAGATTACAATGAAATAAAAATTAGAATTGAATCTGAGTTAAGTGTCAAACAGATAAAGTTGGACCAGTTGAAGTCTACCAAGAGTCCAATTAAAGTGTATTTGAATAAAACGCTCCCCATGATTGAAAACCTGAGTCATTATTGGAATAATGCGGATGGTAAGACCAAACAAAAGGTTCTTGGTTGCATCTTTACCGAAAAATTTGAAAATTTCAATTTTGAGAGTTGCAACGAGATTTTCACTCCCGAGATTGAGTCTATTATGTTGGCTAACAGCGTTTTAAAAAGTGAAAAAAAAAGAGGTCAAAAATGACCTCTTGTCTAAGTTGCTCCCCCTATTATTCATAGTTACAAAACAACTTCTCCTTAATCAATAACAAGTAAGTAACGAATGCAAACTTCCTAAAATTGTGAAGGAAGTGGCTCGATGATTTATTGGTTTTTAAAGTGTGGCTAACGGTTTCGTATGTGAAAAGTAGCGGGTTTTAACAACTAAATTTTCGGTTTATAACTGACCTTTATTTTATTATCTATCTTTCGTTAAAGCACTAAAACGGCTATTTTTTATATACGGTGTTGTAAAACTTTTTTTATCTGACACAATGGGTTCTTAATATTCTTTGTTTTTTTCTGTTATATTTTTAAAAAGCAAGGGTTTAAAAAAACTAGTAATCATAAATAAATAATGAATGAATTGTATCTTCAATTGAATATTTTGGTTTCCATCCAGTGTCATTCTTAAATAAAGTACTGTCCATACCAAACTTTAAATCAATTTTTTTTTCTTCAAAATCAATTTTTGAAGGGTTTTCTACTTTGTAAATTTTACCGATTTTTATAATTTCTTGAGCTAAATATAAAAGTTTAAATGGGTTGTTTGAGCCAAGATTGTAAAGAGATTTCCATTTGTGAGAAGGAGTTTTTAACAAAGAAATAATTCCAGATACAGCATCTCTTATATCCAAACGTTCAATTTCCTGCATGCCTCCAATAACTTTTATGTTTTTTCCATTTTTTACATTTTCAACAAATTTTGATACCAAATCAATATTAACTAGCCCTTTTGAACCTCCTACAGTAGTTGCTAGTCTTAAAGATGTCGCATGGATTTGTTTATGTTGATGTGAAATTTCCGTAAGCATTATTTCTGTACTATATTTCGCAGAAGAATAAGGTGTGTTTGGTGCTGCTTTGGTTTTTTCTTCATGCCATGGTGGTATACAGTTTTGGCCATAGACGCTCTGCGATGATATATTAATTATACTACCCACTTGATGTGTAATTGCTCTTCTAAATATTTTTCCTGTGAAAGCTAAACTTTGAGCAATTTCCATATGACTTTTATGAGGACGTGAAAATCCTAAGTGCAATAAAACGTCAATATTTCCAAAAGATAGCTTCCCCATTTCTAAATCATCTTCATCAAAAATTTCAACTTTTTTAGGTAATAGTAATTTCGCTTTTTCTATATCTCTAACTAATGCTATAATAGTAAAACTAACATTTTGGTTAAGAAGTTCGGTGATTAAATTTCTACCTAAAAAACCGGTAGCTCCTGTGATTAATATTTTTTTATTTGATATGGTATTTGATTTATCTAGTTGGAAAAAAAAATTTTGTATATCTCTATTCCAGTCTTTATGAATTACTTTGTTTTTAAACTGCCTAAGTCCAAAAACAGAGTGGTTTAATTGAAGTATATTATCTTTTTTAGGTAAATCCAGCCAACTTTTGATGCAAGCCTCCACTTCATTAAACCCCATGATTGCTCGCAAACCTGATATTCCAGTAAATCTTGTATTTATCTCAAAAATCTTTAGACCTTCGTCTGTTATCCGGCCCTGTAAATTTAATGGTCCTTTTAAACCTAGAGTTTTTAAGGTTGGAATTATTTTATTAATTTCATCCCATATGGTAGTGTTTTCAAATGGTATAATCTCTATCGGAACACCATTTTTCAGACGATTAAAGGAAGCCATTTTACCGATAATGTCACCATTTTTGGAAGCAACAAGTTGAATTGAAATTTCTGAAACTTGAAGATTTATTTTTTTAGTAATTGATTTTTCAAAATTATCAAAGTAAACATCTTCTTTATGGGGTTTCGCAATTTCTTGAATTATATGCTTATTTGTTATTTTTTCTATGTCGGAATCATCATTTAATATATGCACTCCAGCTGATCCTTGACCATCTAGAGGTTTAATAATTACGGGATAAAAAACTTCCTTTTTACTTAAACCAGTTATAAATTCATTTTTATAGCGATAACTTTTTACGAAAATATTAGCAACATGACTTAGTTTTTCAGTTGTCAAGGCTTTATTTCTGACAAGGTTTAATAAGGGCTCATCAGAAGTAATTACTTCTATACCGTTTTGATTAAACTTTTTTAAATTACGGGAAAACAATAAGGCTTCATCGTCTAAACCTGGAATAATGATTTTGATATTGTTGCTCAGACAAATATCAATGATTTTCTCAATATAGTTTTTTGAAACAATATCAGGTGTTCGAATTATATGATTACAATCATACAATCCGAAGGCCAAAGGGTTGTTATTTAAACCAAAGGTTATTAGGGGTAATTCTGAAAGATTACATGAATCTATAATTGATTGCCCTATTCCACTTCCGGCACAAGAAATAGCTATGTTTATTTTTTTCAATTGATAGTAGTTTAATTTATTAGCAAATTTTTTACAACGTGTTTGTGTATGATTAGTTGCGCCTGCCTGACGGTAGGCAGGTGTTTTAAGCACCGAATTTAGTAAATAAAAACCAAATAGAAAATCCGTGAGGATTTTCGTAAGTAGGCGAGAACCAAGCAATTAATTAGACACGGTGTTGTGCGTTCGTATTTTCTATTTCCAAGGTCCATTTGTCGTTACATTTTTTGTTTCCCCATCTTTGTTAATTTTGTATAATCCACCTGCACACCCTAACCAAACATTCCCTTTTGAATCTTCTGCGATTGAAGTTATCCAATTTTTTGTGTCTGGGTTGATTTTAGTTTCTACTTTAGGATAAGGAATTTGGAATTTTTCAAATCGAGTTCCGTCAAACTTGCAAACTCCGCTCCAAGTTCCAATCCAAAAGACACCTTTACTATCGATAAATAAATTGCTCACCATATCGCTACAAAGTCCATCTGTTTCTGAATAATTTGTAAATGTTTTTCCGTCAAATTTCGATAATCCTGCACCTGTTCCAAACCATAAATTTTCCAAATTATCTTCAATAACTTTTGTTATTCGATTACTCGGTAATCCGTCCTTTGTTGTCAAATATTTCAGATTGTTTCCATCAAATTTTGCAACTCCTTTTTCTAAAGTTCCAAACCAAATATTTCCTTTAGAGTCTTGAAACGTTTCTACAACATATTCTCCAATTTGCGAATCAGATTTTTCTAAAACTGGATTTTCCAATTCGAAAGTATTCACTTTCTTGCCTTGTAAATTACAAGAAACTGATAAAATTGTCAATAATATTAGTAAGACGTATTCATTTTCGGGTCTGTTTTTATATGACGTACAACTGCTTATATGTGGAATAAAAGTCTTGTTTATAGGTTCTTATTTCCGGATAACAGGAACTTTTGTTATCGTTTATTACCTTAATGTAAATATAATGAAATAGACGATAAAGAGACTTTAAACATTTTCAATACTATTTTCGACTGGCCTACTAATCGCTGGGAGATCTTCTCTTGATCTTTTGAAGGTGTTTGAACAAAGTCTTTAAATTAAAAAACGGTTACACTATAAAAATATAACCGTTTTATCATTATATATTGCTCCCCCTATTATTCAAAGTTGCAGCATAACTAAATCTAATAATGGATTCAATTTGAACATATTAAGTGTGTTTTAACATTAAACTTATTTTATAATATCTAGGTATTGTATTTACGCTTTGATAATTATAGCTCTATTATTTGGTGCAATATACTGGTATAAGAAAATAGAATAAGAGAACTGTATAAAGGGTTAATACTACCTAAACAAAAAATTATAAAAAATTAGATTAAACCCAATCTATTAAAAAAACATAACCCTTTTTAGAAATGAAGGGTTTTTTATTGTATTTGTTACTTTTTGAAAAAACTATTTACTATATTTCTGTTATGAAAAAAGCAAGATTTTATTTAGTTAGGCTTCCCATTATATCAATTACAATATTCTTTTTTTGCTGTGTTATTGCTGCATTAATTCACCCAGGATCTCACAAAGAAATTATTGGCTATCAATCAGATTATTACTCTTTTACCCATAATTTTCTAAGTGAACTAGGAAGCTTAAAAACGAATACAGACGAGATAAACCCAGCTATTATTCAAAAAGATAACACCCCGTCCATGCTTTTATTTAATGGGAGTTTGATTTTGATTGGGGCAACATTAATGCTATTTTACTTTAATTTTAAAAAAGTGTTTGGTCTTATTGAGGACTCTAGAAAGTCTATATTTTATTCCAAAATTACCATGCCTGTAGGGTTACTAGCAGGATTCTTATATGCTGGAGTTGGATTCGTACCTCACGATCTTCATTTTGAGGCGCATGTGTTTTTTGCAAATTATGCCTTTCTAACTCTTTTCATCCTTTGTATTCTTCATAGTCTTGCGGTTTACCATTCTAACTCCCTTAGCAACACCTATGTGCTAGGATATGTAGCCTTTTGTATCGTGCTATTTGTATATTTGAGAATTATATTTTTTGGTCCACAGATCGGTCCTGGAAAAATATATAGTGTATCGGATCTCATGCTACAAGTGATCGCTCAAAAGTCAATTGTATTGACATTTATGGCTGCCATCCTCCACCAAGTTTATGGATTTAATTTACTCTTGAATAAAAAAAGATAAAAAACAAAACTTCTTCATATTACAAAAAAAAAGGCTTACATTTCTGTAAACCTTTTTGCTCCCCCTCTAGGACTCGAACCTAGGACCCTCTGATTAACAGTCAGATGCTCTAACCAACTGAGCTATAAGCTATACTTCACTTTCAGAGACATTTAATTGTTTAATCTGTCAAATGTCTGTCAAAATGAAAGTAAATTATCCAAAAGTAAAGCAAGATTCTAAAGAGAGAGTTTATGTAGATTTCTTACATAATAATAAAAGATACCGATTGTATAATGGCAATAGAATTAACTCTCCTATAACTCCTAACTCATATCCTGTGGGTAAAAGAATAGAAATAGGACAACTATTAGCTGCTGAGGTTTATAAATTCCTTACTAGCGGTATGTGTATTAGTGAATTTGAAAAATCTAAACTCATTACACCTAATATGACTGACAGAGAATACTTAGCAGCAGCATTAGAAATAAAACTAAAAGGAAATTACTCATTAAAATATAAATCAATGTTAGAGTATGTTTATAATCAATTTAAAAAGGTGTTAAAAGCAAATTACATAAGCTCTAAAGATGTTCATCAACTACTAAATCATTATAGTTCAGGAGTTTCGTACAACACAATAAAAAGACATCTACAAGTCTTAATTAATGAAGCTGTAAGATTGGGTATGAATGATAATCCAATGAAAGAAATTAAACCTAAAAAAAGCAACGCTAAGCTACATAAACCATTTAAAGATGTTAGTGAAGTTTTAGAGGAAGTGAAGAGTTATAATCAGAACTTGTACTTGTGTTGTTTATTAACTTATGGATGCTTGTTAAGACCTCATCGTGAGATAAGAGAACTTACTTGGTCGGACTTTTCTGATGACCTTACATACATTCATTTATCTGGTAATAGAAATAAATCTGGTAGAAATAGAATTGTACCTGTACCAACTTATGTTAGAGATATTCTTGTAAAGGGAGAACCTCATCATAATATCTTTTCTGGAAGACCTCAACCGTTAAATCAAGATTACTTTAAGACCCTTTGGAGTCGTTTTAAGAGACAATCAAACACACTTGAACAAGGACAAACACTATATTCATTTAGACACTCAGGAGCTATAGAAATATTTAAGAGAACAGGCTCTATAACCAAGCTACAGAAAGCTATGGGGCATTCGTCTATAAATGTAAGTTTAACC
>Ga0209092_10001198_pt1 | contig 25940 bp, 20 predicted proteins | sample FraStrMetagenome_FD_187446 | JGI IMG/M metagenome (GOLD analysis project Ga0209092, IMG submission 187446) | Marine eukaryotic phytoplankton communities from Arctic Ocean - Fram Strait ARC3M Metagenome (SPAdes) (version 2) | ecosystem: Environmental > Aquatic > Marine > Oceanic | place: Fram... | reverse complement strand
AAGCGCGAGTAGCGCGTAGATGGTCTGCGAGGTCTGCCGAGTTGGCCCCGCAGGGGTGAGTGAACTGGGTGCCCGTTGGGCAAGTGAATGAACAAGGTATGAAGGTGCTGTCTTTTTAATCTTAATCGTAATCCTAATCTTCCGTAGCTGCTTAGCTGAGTTCGACCTTGGCACCGTTGTTTTGCGCGGATTTGTAGATGGCTTGAATCAGTTCGACGCTTTTGCGCGCTTCACTGGCCCCAGTGATAGGTTCGCGGCCTTCTTCGATAGCGTTGACGATCTCTTCGAAGTTGCGCTGGTGTTGGTAGAAGTTGATCGCAGTTGGATCGTTCGCGCCGAGGCCGGCGTCGGCGCCTTGCATAAACTGTGCACGGATAGCTTCATCCTCGTCGGTCTCGTTCATGAAGTCCCAGGTTTCGAATGCTTCGTCGGCGAGGAACACGGAGCCTTCGGTGCCAGCGAGTTGCACGCGGGCAGGGTGGCCGTCTTTGGACCACGTGCAGGTGCTGCCTTCAATGATACCACGCGCGCCGTTTTCAAATTCGACGATGGCGACGGCGATGTCTTCGACTTCGATGTCGGTGTGGGCGAGGCAGGCGGTGTTGGCCTGCACAGACTTCACGGGGCCAGCGAGGTAGAGCAGTGCATCAATTGTGTGGATCGATTGATTCATCAATGCACCACCGCCGTCGAGTGCCCAAGTGCCACGCCATGCAGCGGAGTCGTAGTAGGCTTGATCGCGATACCATTTTACATAGGCGGAGGCGGAGGTGAGCTTGCCAAAACGTCCTGCATCGGCGGCTTTCTTGAAGGCGTCCATGCCTGGGTGGAAGCGGCGGTTGAGCACGGCGGCGATGGTGACGCCTTTGGCCTTGGCGGCTGCGACCATTTGGTCGATGCGCTCGGTGGTGACTTCGAGTGGCTTCTCGATGACGACGTGTTTGCCTGCTTCAATTGCGGCCATGGCAGGATCGAAGTGCGCGCCCGAGGGTGTGCCGATGGTGACGATGTCGATCTCTGGATCGGCAAGCATGGCTGCGACGTCGTCGTAGGCCTTTGTGCCGTATTGCTCGGCAAATGCCTGCGTGCGTTCCAGCACGCGATCCGCCGCGCCGATAAGTTCGCCGCCTGTCATGGCTGCAATTGCTTTGGCGTGAAAGCCGCCGATCATTCCTGTTCCTATAATTCCGAAGTTCATATTAAATATTGTAATTAGTTATTACTGGGCAATGGGGAGTCTGGACAGTCTAGGTCGCCGAGTGTGTATTGAATGCCGCCTAGGATAAACTGCAGCAGGGCGGGTTGCTCGAAGCTCTGCGCATTATGCGAGGGAGAGCAGAAGAAGACGCGGCCTTGTTCATGGCGTTTGATCCATGAGACATAGCGCGGGATTTTGTCGATATCTTTGGTCCGTTTGTCGGGTTGGAGTTTGGCAACATCCATTTCCAGAAGTGGGCGGAAGTTGAGTTTCGAGTAAGCTCTGTTAAAGAGGTAGGGCTCGTCGACGTGGACGAATGGTTCGCCGCCAAATGGCTTGGTGAGCGTGTGTGCGTGGTCGACGGTTTTGAGCGTGACTGTCTGTTGCTTGGGGTGGAAGTTGAAGCTGCCGCCTACGATTTCGCTGAATTCATCGGAGTTGTTGAAGTTGGTGATTCCGCCATGCAGGACGATCAGTCCGCCGCCTTCTGCGATGTATGTGGTCAAGCTGGTATAAAGCTTCAGCGCGAAGGCCTTTCTCTCTTCGAGGGTAAGGTCTTTGTATTTGGCTCCATACTGGTCGACTTTGTTAACCAAGGTATCGAGAAAGACGTCGCGGTTCTTTCTGTCGGGGCAGTTGTTGTTGAGCACGATCGAATCATATTGGCTAATGTTTTTGGGCAGGAATTGCTCGATGTCGTTACTCTGAACGGTTGTATATGCACCGCTCTTCTCGCCGAGGATTTTGACCATCGCGCTCGTATGTGGGATGCACCAATGCTGGAACCCAGTGGTGAGCGAGAACACGAGCACCTTGCGCTCTGCCTGCGGCTTGGCTGGAGCGTTGTCGGGCGCGGTCTGCTGGATCTTTTGCTCCCACTCGGGACTGAGCTTGAATGATTTTAATCCCGCGGCAGGTGCCGAGACGGTGAGAGCCAACAGGCAGGCTATAAATGTTAATGGTGTCTTCATTTTTAGCAGGGCTTAGATTGTCCAAGGGGCGCGCATCGGCACGTTGAGCATCGAGGTGACTTGGTCGTCACCGACTGGCTCTTGAGTTTTGGGATCCCAATTGATTTTGCGGCCCCCGAGTTTCATCGAGAGGTGATGGAGGACGCAGATGCTATTGGATCGATGGCCGACTTCGACAGGGCAGGCGGGATCTTGTCCAGTGCGCACCGCAGTGAGGAAATCGGTCATATGGTTGCTGCTGTTGTAGAGCGATGTTTCGTGGTCCCGTGGCTTGCGGCGAAGGAGTTCCATGTCACTGCATTTGAATCCTCCGCGTGAGCAATGCGCCCAACCGTTTTCGGTGATAAACTTTACGCCTGGGCTGCCGTTCCTAGAAATCATGCGAACGCCGTTCTGGTAGAGGGCTTCGCCTTGATACCCGACATGAACGTTGAAGAGTCCTCGATCAGGGAAATTCCCAGTCGCGCTGATTTCGACAGGGCCCGAGTCGTGGTCGGTGCCCATGCCCCATTGAGCAATGTCATACATGTGCGAGCCCCAACCAGTTATCATGCCTAAGCAGTAGCGTTCGACCTGCAGCCACCCAGGGCGGCCCAATCCATTTTGAGGATGCACGCCGACTTCGGTGTAGGTGGCGTCTTCGCAGGGACCGAGCCAGCTGTCGTAATTGAGACTTTGCGGAACATCCATGGCAGTGAAGTCGGCTCTGCCTTTGTCGGTGGGCACTTCGACTTCGATGGTCTTGAGTTCGCCTAGCCAGTTGTTGCGGATGATCGTGCAGACTTGACGAAAATAGACGCTGGAGCGCTGTTGTGAGCCAGTTTGTAGCACCACATTGTTTGCGCGGACGGTGGCGACGAGCGCTTTGCCTTCTGGGATTGAATAGGTAAGGGGCTTCTGTAGATAGATGTGTTTGCCTGCGTTGGCGGCGGCGATGCCGATGAGTCCGTGCCAGTTTTCAGGAGTGGCCACGATCACCGCGTCGATGTCGCTACGGGCGAGCACGTCGCGAAAATCGCCATAGGCTTTGACGTCGATTTGGGTCTCTCCTTTTTCGCGGTAGTATTTCTCAACTGTGGACTTGGCGTTGGCGGCTCGTTTGGAGTCCACATCGCAGACTGCGACGACGCGGGCATTGACTTCGGCTTTGCTGCCGAGCCCCAATGCCTGTTTCATGTTGATTAGACCCATGCGGCCAGAGCCGATGAGAGCGACTTGTAAGGTTTCGTTTTTGGATGGGCCACTCAATAACCCTGTTGGGAGAATGAGGGTGGCGGTGCCTGCGACGAGTGACGATCTGAGGAAGGTTCTACGTTTCATGCTGTTTGGGGCTGTTCGCTTTTATCGTTCGTTCGCTGCTTGTTTGTTTCTTGCGGCGAATCCACGGAGTCCGATGACTGCGAGAATCACTAGGCCTGCGATGCCGATCATGCCCGGAGTGCCCTTGTTGCAGAGTGCCCAGACCGACGCGAATGTCGCGACGCCAGCGGCGATGGCCATGAGTGCGTTGATGAGGATGCGGTTCTTGGGTAAGTTGTCGCCCAGTGCTGACTTGGAGTTCATTAGTAGCAGGAAGGCGAGATACGCAATCGGTAGCAGGGTGGTGGCGATTACGGAGGCGGGAATTGCCATGGCGGCTTTGGCGCCGCCACTCCATAGGTAAGGTGAAAACAGTCCGGCGATGGCTGGCATCGATGCGCCGATGATGAAGTATTTCGCGTTGCCGACTTTGTTGAATGCTTCGCTGATCGCGTAGCCATTCATCATCATGTGCACGAGCAACGTGGAAATGGCCATGGCCAGCACACCGATACCGAAAATCGTCTGTGCATGTTTGCCGAGAAAGGGCTCGAGGGATTGAGCGAGATTGACTGAGTCGCGATTGGAGAGCATGGCGGCGAGCTGTTTATCCGCTAAGGGAGCGGCCGCACGTGTCGCGCTCTTGGCTGTGTCGTCGAGTGTGATGAATGCCTGGTTGTGTGTGGCTAAGCTGCCATCCAGCACTTTGTAATAGGCCTTTTCCATTTGCGGAAAGGGGGTGCCGTCCTCGGTGAGCACATCGGCATATTTGGCATGAAAAGAGGCGGCGGATGCGATGACGAGTGCAGATGCTCCCAAGATGAATGGCACGAACAGTCCTAATACGAGGTCGAAGCGCGAGAGCTCGCGGTGCTGTTTGCCCCAGCCTTTTTTCTTGAGACTGTAGGGTAGCAGGAAGGTCATGTTAATACCGACGGCGGTGCCGAAGGCGGCGATGATCTTGGTCCGTTGCTCAGAGGTGACATACTCTGTCCAGTAAGCGGCATGTTCGCCTGTCGTGGCGATGGCGGCAGCGATTTGATCGGTCGGCCTGAACAGCGCTGAGAAATCAGGGATCAGGCCGGCAAATAGGCTGCCCCACGAGACCGCGCCATTCTTAATCAGGGTCACGACGACCGCCATGAAGGCGAGCACGATGACCGCGACCAGACCCTTGAGTAGATTATCGATATAGCGGGAGGCTCGTTCGTTTTTCTGAGAGATCGCGATCAGTGAGAGTGCGATGACGAATAAAGAACCAGTGATCACATAGGGCCCGGGCGTGAATCCCAGATTGTCTTCTAACGCACCTCGCCCAAGTGAGAACTGTGCAGCGCAGAATACGGTGTCGGCAATCACGGTTGCGATCAACCAACTCCAAGCGAGGGTCGGAGAGACCTTTTTTTGCATGACTCGGAACGGGCGTTCTTCGCATGAGAGGGTGACGTAGGAAATGGCTGCTAGCATGATGATGCCGCACAGCATCGCCAGTGGCTGCAGCCAGAGGAATTCATATCCGCCAATGATGCCGAGGTAGAGCGCGCCGACGAGTGAGCCACCGCCGAGGGTGACTGCGGCCTGCACCCAACCCGGGCCGGTCATTTTACTGTAACCAGCCAGTTTGCCAAGAAAGCCACGACTTTGGATGGATTGGATCTGTTCGGTAGAAGACGACATAATGGAGGGGGTTATTTTGTGAAAGACTCTTGATTCTGAACAGAGCCATCGACGCTATGATGTTGGAATGTAATTTTGCTCGCGGCGCTGTTGATATCGACGCTCAGGAAACCGCCTTTGACCCGCAGAAAGCGATGCATGTCGTTGCGAAACTCTTCCCAGTATCCGCCGCTATGGTTATCGGAGCCCGGGCCACAGGAAAATTCACGGGCACCCGTCTGCGGGTCGATTGAGGCGTATTGCCAGTGCCGGTCGCCGCAGACGATGTAGAGATTTTCTTGTGCTGCAATGAATCGGCGTAGCTCGTCGCCTTCGTGAGTAAAACCTTTGTTGGAGTGGTTGTCGTTCTTTTTCAAGCGGTCAGGGCCTACTATAGGAGTTGGAGAGAGCAGCACTTTGAAGGTCGCATCGGATGCATTAACAGTATCGAAAAACCATTGCTTTTGTACTGTTCCCCAGATGCTCTTTTCAGGCCCGTCCGGCATATTGTTGGGACTGCGGTAGTCACGTCCTTCGACCAGCCAGATTTGCAGGTCCTTGCCCCAGCGGAGGGTGCGGTAGGTCTTTTCGCCCATAGGTACCTGCTCGCGGAAAGTGGCGAGCCCTTGTTCCCAAGTCAGGTCAAAATAGTTCTGTCCAGGCCATGCATCGTCCTTAAGGGTATCATGGTCGTCCTTGATGAAGTAGCTGCCGACTTGATTGTGAAAAGTACGCAAGTAAGGCGTTGAGTAAATGCGGTTCCACTTAAAGCGCGCAAGGTCGATGTTTTTAGCGAAGGGACCAGGCTTGTCGTAGTATTCGATGTCGCCGGTATGGACAAAGAAATCTGGGTCTAGCGCTAGCATCTGTGGGTAGATCTTGTGGCCATTGACTGGATCATCACGCCGTGGATATTCGCCGCAGGTCGTGACGACGAAACGTATGTCGCTGGCTTGATCCATTTTAGGGGCAGTGCGAAAGCCACCTTTGAGGCGGCAAGTGGCATCGTTGTGTTTGCCCTCGACCAGGAGAGCATATGCGGTTCCCGATTCAAGGTTTTTGAGTTTAAACTGATGGGTGTAATCGTTTCTCGAATACACGGGCTGCCATGTAGTGGAGCGCCTGGAGCTTTTTTGATGCACTGGTTGCCACTTTGTTGTACGCCTTAAACTCTTTTTATTTTTTGGCCAGTAGGTAACTTTTACGCTTCCTAATTGACCGACGACACTGCCGTTCATAACGCTGAGGTCTTCGTAGATGGGCTGTTTTTTTGCGTCTTTTGTGACTAGGTCGAAGGAGTGGCCGTCGGTGGTGCGTTCGGGGTGTGAGGTCAGGCGGGTCCAGATGATTGCCGAGTCGGAGTCGACTTCACCTATTTTTATGCCATTGGCCATGTGGACTTGGGCATGCAATTCGAAGGCGCCAGTGAGTAGGCAATAAATTGCAATGAGCGAGACTGAGTTTTTTATTCTCATTGAGAAATTACAGTTCGCGAATTTGGACGTTCTTGAACCAGACTTCGTCGTTGTGATCTTGTAACAAGATGGAGCCTGCAGAGTTGGCGAAGTCTTTATGTTTGGAATATTTGCTCTTTTGGAAGCGTTGGTTCCAGTCGTCGCTGCTGACTTCGATGTCGACGATCTTTTCACCATTGAGCCAATGCTGGATGGTGTTGCCGTTGGCGAGGATACGCGCATGGTTCCATTCGCCGACGGGGTGGATTGGTTTGCTGTCGGGGGCGGCTGCGAGTTCGTAAAGAGAACCTGCGCGGTGTGTTGGATTCTTACTGTCCTGGTGCTTTGCGTCGTCCAAGATTTGGTATTCGAGTCCAAGCGCGCCTTTGGTTCGATACTTTACGCCGCTATTGCCTGCTTCGGAAATCTTCCAATCGAAATGGATTTCAAAGTTTTCATAATGCTGTTTGGTGATGATGTCGCCACCTCTACTGGGTCGGTGGACGATCCCATTTTCAATGCTCCATCCTTTGGTGACGGCATCGCCGTTTAAGTTCGTCCAATTCGAGAAGTCGTCGGAGGCAAACAGAGAGGTCCATTCGGTTGAGCTGGAGCGGACGGCCGTGTCATCGGCGGTGAGCTCCATGATTCTTATATTACGAAAGCGGTAGATCTGGTCTTTTTCGCCATGGTGCTGAAGTGCGATGTATCCCTTGGCATCTTTCTGGTCATGGATATCTGTGGTCGTGACGCCATTTACGGAGATCTTGATATGACCACCGCGGCATTCGATGCGGTATTTGTTCCAGTCATGACGCTTGAAGCAGTCGCCTGCGCGTTCGACAAATGCAGCGATGGACTGTTCCTTTGCCTCTTTGGATTTTGCGTGATCGCGGTTAGGGGAGATAAACCAACCACGGCGTCCCTCATCGTAGAGGCCGCCGGACCATTTTCTGCCGGATGGGTCAACTTCCGCCTGATAGCCGAACATCCTGTTCTTTGACTTGTGACTTCGGAACAGGAAGCCTGAATTACATTTTCCCTCTGGCATCTTCACTTCCACTTCGAAGATGAAGTCAGAATATTCTTTTACGGTTGATAGGAACCACTTTGATTTTTCCGTGGTGAGGTGGATTTCGCCATCCACGACTTCAGCCTTCCCCCAGTCGTACGGATTCTGCCAATGTGCTAGGTCTTTACCATTGAAGAGTTCAGTCCATTCGCCAGCGAATGATGTGCTTCCTGCCAGCAGGCATGCCGTCAGTATGCTAATCCAGGATTTCGTGTCTTTCATATTATATTCTGTGTTACCTGTTATATAATCTATAGGCGATAGAACTCTTCCCAGCCCTTGCGTGGCGCGGGATCGAGCAGTGTATTGGCGGCCTTATTATTAGTGATCTGCTTGCTGTTGCTGTCGAACTCTAGTTCGCCGCCGAAGCGTTGCGATAGCACGCCGAGGTTAAACACCTGTGTGAGTGGACCGCTGACGCTAAAGGGCGAGCGCGCTGTTTCTTCGCCCTTACAGGCGAGTAGGAAGTTGGCGTAGTGATTGGAATTCTTTTGCGAGAACTTTGGCAATTCGTCGCGCATCGCCTTGTATTTTTCACGCGGAACGATTTGGAGCGGCTGCCCGTGGTGGCCGCCTTGGAAGGTGAGTTCCTTGCCGTAGAGCACTTTGCCAGGCTGATTGAGTGTGGTGGGGCCGCGTGTGATTTCGCCGGTTTCTTTATTCGTCACTGGCTCGCTGAATTCGGTTTCAAGCTGTGGCTTGTTGTTGACGCCGTCATACCAAGTGACTTCGCAGGCAGGCAGGTCGGGGCCGCGCTCGGGGAAGTCGAAACGGATGGTGGAGGAGTCGGGATAGATCAAGTCGCTGTGGTTGACTCCGTCTCGATGAACGGCGGTGACTGTTGTGGGCAGTCCGAGTTCTAAAAAACGATGGCATGTATCCAAAATGTGTGGCCCCCAGTCGCCGAAGCAGCCGCTGCCGTAGTCATACCAACTGCGCCATTCCTGTGGGTGAAGTTTCCTGCTGTAAGGGTGTGCCTGCGCAACAGTATCCATCCATTGCTCCCAGTCGACGCCAGCGGGGAGTGGTTCGCTCGGGTAGGCGGTGGTGCTGTTGCCCCAGCCGTGCCAGCGGCGCGGGCTGTTCATGTGGGCGGTGATGCGAGTGATGTCTTTGATGATGCCGGCTTCGCGCCATGCTTTGAACTGGAAATAGTTGGCGCCGGAGTGTCCTTGGTTGCCCATTTGGGTGACGAGGTTTGGATTCTTGGCTGCCATGCGCATGAGTCGCTCAGTTTGGCCGAAAGTGTGGGCGAGTGGCTTCTCGACATAGACGTGTTTGCCGAGTGACAGTGCCAGCATGGTGGCAGCAAAGTGTGAGTGGTCGGGTGTTGCAATCAGCACGGCGTCGATCTCGTCGGCCATTTGATCGAACATCACGCGGAAGTCGCTAAACGCCCGTGCCTGTGCGTACGTTTTTGGCTGTGGTTGTGGTGTCTCGCCTTCGGCGCTGGGCTCGAGTGGTGGGAGAGGTGTGATTTGGTGCGCGTAACGGGCGGCGAGTGTGTGGCGCCCTTCAAGGTCGATGTCGCACAAGGCCACGACGTTGCAGTGGCCCGAGGCAAGTAATGACTTGCGATCGCCATTGCCCTGATTGCCAATGCCGATAACGGCGAGGTTGACCTTTTCGTTGGGGCCGAGTCCGGTGGAGGACTTATTACCTAGCGCAATGTAGGATGGCAGAATCGTCAATGCGCCGAAAGCGGCGGAGGATTTGAGGAAGTTGCGGCGAGAGGTATGAGGTTTTCTGTGGGGCATGGTTCTTTGTGTGCTAATTGTTGACTGTGTTCCGTTCGCGCTGAAGTCTGGCTGGTATGTTTAATTAATAAACAAACAAGATACCATTTGATGCTTTAGCAATCTAAAAAAGCTGTCTTGTTTAGAAATATGTCCAATCAGCAAAAATATGACCGGGGTGATATTCGTCGTTTAAATGCAGTCAGTGTGTTGAATCAGTTGAGGGTCAATGAAGCGCTGTCGCGTGCGAATATTGCGTCTGCGCTGGGGCTGACCCGCGCGACGGTCTCTAATATTGTCGCAGCGTTGATTGAGCCGGGCTTGGTTTCGGAGACTGAGTTTACGGTGGGTGGAGCGGGGCGTCCGGGTTTGTTGCTGAACCTGAATCCAAAGGCGGGCTGTATGATCGCGGTTGAAATCGATTTGGATCGGATCTCGATTGTGCTGGCGAATTTTGGGCTGCAGGAATTGTGGAGCCAGGGTGTTTCCGTTGAGCCTGATTCCGCGCCTGACAAAGTGTTGGCATCAGCTGCAAGCTTGGTTGAGTCTGCTATGGAGCAAGCGTCTCGCGTGGGCTTGAAGTGTTTCGGTGTTTGTGTGGCTTGGGCTGGCCTAGTGCGGGGAGATGCCGGTGAGTTGGCTTATGGGCCGACTTCTGGTTGGCGTGATGTGGCGCTGAAGGCCGAGTGGGAGGTTCGGTTTAAGGTGCCGGTATTTGTTGAAAATGAGGCGCATGCAGGTGCGTTGGGCGTGCATCATTTTGGTGCGATGGCGGGGCGGCGCAATTTGATCTATTTGAGCTTAGGTGAGGGGCTTGCTGCGGGCGTATTTGTGGATGGTGTGTTGCTACGGGGTAAGCAGGGCTTTGCCGGGCAAGTCGGGCATACGGCTTTTGTTGAGGGGGGCGCTCTTTGCAGTTGTGGTAAGCGTGGTTGCTGGGTGTCGGAAGTGGGCGGGGCAGCCGTGCGCCGAAAGTTGGCGGCGGCTGGTATTGCCTTGTCGGAGTCGGGCGAAAGTGCAGTAGATTGGCTAGATTCGGTTCAAGCGTTGGCTGCGGCGCAAGATTCTCGGGTGTTGCAAGTTTTGCAGGAGGTTGGCGCACAGTTGGGAGCGGGTTTGGCCCAGTTGGTGCAGACTTTTAATCCCTCTTTGGTTGTGCTTGGTGGGCGTCTGGGTGGTTTGATGCAGCCTGTCCAGGTGGTGATCGAGACCTCGCTAAAATCTGCAGTGCTGCCTAGCATGGCGGAGGAATTGGAGCTGCAGATCAATGATGGCGAAGCGGATTGTTTGCGCGGGGGCTTAGCGACGATCTTTAATGCGGTGATGACGAATCCACCTTTGGGGCGCAATTCATTGCGAGTTTAAGAATTCTCACTGTATTGAAGCTGAACTAGGTGTAGCAATCCTGCCACCTCAGCAGCATGAGCGGTGAGGATCTGCTAATTACGCTGCAGCATGCTCTTTCATCGTTCGATAGTCGAGCTTGCCCGTACCGAGTAGAGGCAGTGCATCGACCAGTTGCCAATCCTTGGGATTTGGTTTCCAGAGGTTCGGGACCTCGAGGGCTTTGAGTATTTCGCGGATACTGTCTTCAGTTAGATCCGTTGAAGTGTGCAGCACGCAGAGTTTCTCGCCTTTGCGCTGATCGGCGATCGCGACGACTGCGAGCGCATCCGGCCCGAGCTCGAGTGCTTCTTGCAGGACTTTTTCGACTGCACCGTGCGAGATCATTTCACCGCCGAGTTTACTAAAACGGGAGAGGCGTCCGGTAATCGCAAAGAAGCCGTCGGTATCCATTAGGCCAATATCGCCGGTATCATACCAGCCATCGTGCAATACGGATTCGGTCAGTTCTGGTTTCTTCAAGTAGCCGACCATGACGTTTGGGCCTTTGATATAAATGAGACCAGCTTCGCCAGGAGCAAGGATGTCGCCGGTTTCCGGATGCACGATCTTCATCGCCATGCCCGGTAGGGCACGTCCGAGGCGGTCTTCGCGGTTACCGGTCTCTTCGAGATTATCGATTTCGACATTTGGTAAGCTCAGTGCGCACACGGGCGAGAGCTCCGTCGCGCCGTAGCCTTCGAGCGGTTGCACCCCAAAGCGTTTCTCAAAAATGGCTGCGATACGTGGCTGGAGCTTTTCGGCACCGGTAAATACATAGTGTAAATTCGCGAATTGCTCGGGCTTGATCTTGCGAGTATAGGCCAGCAGGAAACTCGGTGTCGTGAGCAGAATCGAGGCTTTATATGTCTCCGCGAGTTTGCCGATCATTTCGCCTTCGAGTGGATTCGTGTGGCAGGCGGTGGTGATGCCCGATATTAGCGGAAACCAGAAGGTCACGGTGTAGCCGAATGAATGGAAGAACGGCAGGGTGGCTAGCATCACGTCGTCACGCTTTGGGCTGACGACCGAGCGGAATGATTCGATGTTGGACAGCAAATTATGATGGCTAAGCATCACGCCCTTGGGCTCAGCGGTGGAACCACTGGAAAACAGAATCGTCGCCACATCGTCTGGTTGAATGCGTGTGCCGCCGAGTAGCATTCGTCCCGGGCGCAGGCGGGCTTTAAGAAAGGTGCGGAATTTTTCTGCCCTGCTGATATCTTTCAGCAGGTCTTCCAAGTAGAGCACATTTTCGGCGAGTGGTAGCTCGGGCAGGACCTCGAGGAACTTACGCGAGGTGAGTATGGTGCGGATTTCGCACTGTTCCTGCGCCGAGCCTACGCTTTGCGCAGGGGCGGTGTAGTTGAGGTTGACGCTGATACGTCGATCTAGGGTGATCGCTAGATTAGCCATGGCTGATCCTGATCCCGTGGGCAGTAAGATGCCGATGCGATGCTCCTCTTTTGTAGTGTGTGTACGGATACGCTCGCGCAGGATTAAGCTGGCGATGAGGAGCTCGCCGAATTTGAACTCGCGACCGGAGCTGTCCACGGTTGCCAGTTTGCCCCAGTTGCGGCGGGCGGAATCGATAAACTCATGGCCGAGGCTCTTGCGTCCTTCTTTAACCAGCTCGAAGGAATCAACCGATAGCTCGCTGACCGCCTGCTGAACTTCGAAGGTGGTCGAAGTGGAGGGGAGCGGTGTGCCGAAATGCACACTCACCGGATAGCGAAAGTCTTTGCTGAGGCGGATCTTCGGCATGCCTTGCTGGAAGCTGGCAACACTGCCCCATGCCCCACCGATATAGACCGGAATGATCGGATAGTCGGTGCCTTTGACGATCCGTTCGAAACCTTGCTTGAAGGGGCGCAGCATGCCAGTTCGGCTCAGTGCGCCTTCGGCGAAGATGCAGACGAGGTAGCCGTCATCGAGTGCGGTGCGGGCGGTCTTGAGCGATTTGAGCAACTTCTTCGGGTTGTCGTGGCCGTGAATCAAGATGACTTTTGCGAGCTCAACGATACGCTTCGTTATCCAACCAGACTTGTCGTAGTATTCGCGCGACATTAGCATGCGGACGCGGCGTTGCTGGCTGGTCACAATCAGCACGGCATCCATCAGGCTGACATGGTTGCAAACTAAGAGTGCGGGTTCGTAGGCGGGTAGGTTGTCGAGGCCCCGCACGCGGAATCGGTAGCAGAACCGCGTCACCAGCATGAGGACGAATTTAACAAAGAAGTCGGGCAGCACCCAGAGGCTGAAGAGTGCGAGCGCCAGAATGCCGCATGCGAGCATAAAGAAGCCATTCTGTGCGGTACCCCCAAAAACGGATGAGTTGACGTAGATCAGCCCGCTAGCAGTTAAGATTCCGAGCCAACTCATGAAGGCGTTGGCTGCCTGGATCGCACCCACTCGGTCTTTGGGGCTGCGATACTGAATAAATGCTTGGAGTGGTACAATGAAGAGTCCTGCTGCAAATCCGAGTACGGCCATGCTGATCGCCGAGAGCCAGATGTTGCCCTCTGCGAGCGTGCCTAATACTCCGAGGCTCAGGCTCATCAGCAGTGCACCCACCGGCACGATGCCGAACTCGATCCCACGACCACTGAGCCAACCTGCGGTGGTCGACCCCACGCCAATGCCGATAGCGGTCAGGAGAAAGAGGCGTGTGGCTTGTTCGGGGGATAGGTTCAAATGTTGCGCACCGAAATCGAGCACATTGAGTTGGATGAATGCCGCAGCCAGTGAGAAGACCGCGAGTGCCAGCACCGCGAGTGTCAGGAAGCCGTCTTTGCGAATTTCAAGGAACGTCTTAAACACCGATCCAAAACCGTTGAGACTGAGGTGACGATCCGGGTGCGCGGGCGTTGGTTCAATCTGGAGTGAGGCAGCAAGCCCTAGGCCCGCGATGATCAAGCACACGCTGGCCGCGAGGCTGAAGTTTTCATCGGTCAAGAGGCTCAGTTCAGGAGCGAGCACCGTGCCACTGATAATTGCCAGAAAGGTAAAGAGTTGAATCGAGCCATTCGCTTTAGAGAGCCGCTCGGCATCGACCATCTCGGGGATGATGCCTAGCTTACAGGGGCCGAAGAAGGCACTCTGCGAGGACATCAGTAACATGGTAACATAGAGCATCGTGCTGCTTTGCAAATAAAGCGCGGTGATGCCGAATGCCATGACGATGAACTCCACCATTTTGAGCTTTACGATCAACGACCGCTTACTGAATTTATCGGCAAAGTTACCTGCGATCGGCACGATCAGTAGGAATGGCAGCGCAAACGCGAGGCCAACAAGTGCTAGAATCGTCGCGGAATTCGTCTCGCCGCTTTCAATCGCGGAGGCATTCCAGGCGATCAGCGCATACACCATGATCAGTTTAAACACGTTGTCATTCATCGCACCTCCAAACTGTGTGAGGTTATGCCACCAGAATGTTTTTGGGAGTAAGTGCTGTTTCATAGAAGTGTGAGTGCAATGCGCGGTGTCAGTACTTGGGCTTGATGGTAAAATAACCGATACTGGCTCGCCACGTCGATGTTTTATCAATCGTAAACATGCTTGGGTATTATTATGCCCTTGAGTGCAGTGGCCTTCTATGTTTTCGATCGCGATGAGTCCGTAACGAGCTAAGCCGCATTGGCTTAGAGCACGAGCTAGCCGAGATGCTTCGGCGTTTCGGGGAATGCGACCGCTATCGGCAGTTGCTAATGTTTATAGGCATCGATCGCATAGAGCTGACGCAGCGTGCGATCCGTGTGGAGTTGGAAACTGAACCAATCAGGGGTTGCGGCGGAAGAGATCCGGATGGAGCCATGAGCCTGATCGGGAGTTAGATGCGCCTACCAGAACTTCAGCGGGTTGCCGCCTTGCTCGATCGTTACGCCATTTTCGCTGCGTGTGCTGCCGCAGCTGCTCAGGGCTGTGGCGAGTAGTGTGGCAATTAGAAGGCGTAGGAGTATGCTGCGTAGAGGTTTCATCAGGGCTGAGTTTTTGCTAAGTTTCGGTTGTTTCGCTGTTTGCGCTTAAGGCCGTTTTCGCCTGCTTATCGTAGAGGCTGGTGTAGAGCGGGTTGCTTTGGTAGAGTTGCTGGTGAGTGCCTTGGGCTATGATCGCGCCGTCGTCGAATACGAAGATGCGATCCGCGTGCTGGATGGTGCTGAAGCGGTGCGCGATAATGATGACGGTGCGGCCTTTGGAGAGGCCTTCAAGAGCGGCTTGGATCTGGTGCTCGCTCTCGGCGTCGAGTGCCGAGGTCGGTTCATCGAGCACGATGATCGGGGCGTCCTTGAGAAACGCGCGGGCGATGGCGATGCGTTGCCGCTGTCCGCCAGAGAGGCGTGAGCCGCGTTCGCCCACCAGGGTTTCGTAGCCGTCTTCGAAGGCTTCGATAAAGTCGTGGGCGTGTGCCATGCGCGCGGCTTCTTTGACTTCTTCAAGTGTGGCGTCCGGCTTACTGAGACGGATATTGTTGGCGATGGTCTCGCTAAACAGCAGCGACTCTTGTGAGACGAGGGCGATTTGTGAGCGTAGGTCCGCCTTGCTGAGTTCGCGTATATCGATGCCATCCAGTGTGACTGAGCCTTCGATCACGTCGTAAAAGCGCGGCACCAGGTTGGCGAAAGTGGATTTGCCAGCACCGCTTGGCCCGACCAGGGCGATGGCTTGATTGGGCTCTATCTTGACGTTGACGTTGTTGAGGGCGACTTCGTTATCGTAAGCGAACGTTACGTTGTTAAAGCAAATCTCTCCAGTGACAGCGGTGAGCGGCTTTGGATTGTCTGCTTCCGGGACAGTATCGTCGGTATGCAATACATATTCGAGGCGATCGAGTGATGCTTGCGCTTTGCGGATGGTGTTGGAAACACCGCCAAGTTTTTTGATCGGCTCGTAGCACATGTAGAGCGCAGTGAGAATGGCTGCGATCACTTCGGGCTGAATGTTTCTTTGGACAGCCACGTAGAGTGAGAAGGACAGTGCAAATGCGGTAGTCAGCTCAATTAAGGGTGAGAGCATCTTGTCGTATTTGATTGTTTTGAGGGCCAGCTTAAATAGTTTGCGAACCGCAGCGGAGAAACGGTTGATCTCGCGTGTTTCGAGGTTATAGGCGCGCACTTCACGCACTGCCGATAGATTTTCGTTGAGCACATTGTTGAGCTCACCCGCTTGCTGTTGAGCTTGTCTGGATTTTTTGAGAATACGTGTGCCAATCGCTCGAATGGGCAATACGCAGGCCGGAACGGTGGCGAGTGCGATCAACATAAACGCGACCTCGGATTCGCTGATTGTTAGGTAAATCAGAAATCCGAGTGCGCTCACTAAAGTGGCAGGCTCTTTGACTAAGCTATTAACGACTTTAACCAGTGCAGTTTGCAGTTGTCCGGTGTCGCCCATCACGCGGCTCATCAAATCTCCGACATTGTTTTTGTGGAAGAAGGCGAGCGGTAACTGTTGGATCTTTTCAAACACCATGATGCGCAGGCGCTCCAGCACGTGCATGCCGGCATACGCCATGTAGTAGGCGTTGAGGAATCCGCCGAGTGCGCGCAGTGTAAAGGCGAGTGGAATCGATGAGAGCAGGAGGATCAGTGCCATTCCTTGCGGTTTATCGTCGCTGGTGACTAGCGGCACCAGATATTGAATAATAAACGGTAGGCCGGCGCCGGACGCCGCGGCTGAAATGAGCCCGAAGCCGAGGCCCAGTGCAAACTGCTTACGCACAGGTTTTAGATAGCTGAAATAAGGGCCGAAGCGTTTTATAAACATGAGTTGGAGTGTGCTGAGTTTAAAGTAATTGATCTGAAGCTAGTTCACGGTTTGCACCGGATATTGATCGAAGATCGTGTCCACTGTGGCGATTTCCCAGCCTTTGACCAGCGCGGAGGCAATGAGCAGGCGGTCAAACGGGTCTCGGTGTAACTGAGGTAATTTACCCAGCATAAAAATCGCTTTGTTTTCGAGCGTGTGAAAGTTCAAGCCTGAGTCTCGAATCAGATTGGGTAGAAACTTTTGAGGTGTATCCGGTAGCACCAATTTGCCGAGGTCGTATTTGATTTGAATTTCAAGCACGGAGATCTGGCTGAGATGCCAGCACACATCTTCCGCAGCGAACAGTTCTGCCAGTTTGGGCGTGAGTTTGCTCGGCGCGAACTGGCTCCAGAGGAACACATGGGTGTCGAGTAGCAGATGTCTCATTCGCCGTAGAAGTCGCCTTCGAAACTTTTGAGCGGGGCATCAAAATCGTCCGGGATCGTGGCTTGCCCGGCCATTAGGCCGATTTTCGGGCGAATACCGCTATCGGGTTGCGGTGCTGGACCGATCACTGCGACGGGCTTATTTCGATCCGCGATAATGAATTTCTGCCCTTGAGCTGCTTTGTGAGCATAGCGTCCCAGATGTGCTTTGGCTTCGCTGAGTTTGATAGTAGTCATATAATTAGACTAGTAGTAGACTAATGGTTGTCAAATGCGCGCTTGCGGTTGGTTACGCGAAGAAATCGGTGATGACTTCGACCACGCGAGTGATCTGCTCGGGTGCCAGATCGGGGAAGATCGGCAAGGCCAGGCTCATCGCTGCGGCGCGCTCGGAGTTCGGGAAGTCGCCTTTTTTGTAGCCAAGTAAACGGAAGCATTCTTGCTCGTGCAGTGCCAGTGGGTAGTAAATCTCACAGCCGACGTGGTTGGCGCGCAGATGGTCGATCAATGCATCGCGCTGATCCGAGTAGATGACGAACTGATTGTAAATGTGATAGTTGCCGTCTTTCTCAGTCGGCAGGATAATGCCGTTTTGCAGGTCGCCACTGTCGAGTAGGTCGACACTGCGGCTGATGCCAGCTTTCTCGCTGAGTTTGTGATAGAGCGCGGCATTTTCGCGGCGCTGCTCGTGCCAACTGTTGAGGTGCTTGAGTTTGACGTCGAGCACGGCGGCTTGCAGGGCATCGAGGCGGAAGTTGCCGCCGATGCGGGAATGGAAGTATTTCGGCTCCATGCCGTGGTTGCGCAATTGGCGAATAATGCCTGCGTACTCGGCGTCGTCACAGACCACCATACCACCGTCGCCGAATCCACCGAGATTTTTGGTGGGGAAAAAGGACAGACAGCCCATGTGCCCGAAAGAGCAGGCGGGGTGACCGTGTTGCTTTGCACCGATCGCTTGCGCGGCGTCTTCGATCACCAGCAGATCGTGGTCGCGCGCGAGTCGATTGATGGCGCGCATGTCGGCCATTTGCCCAAACAAATGCACGGGTGCGATCGCGCGAGTTTTGTCGGTGATCACGGCTTCGATCTTGGCGACGTCAATGTTGAAGGTGCCGGGCTCGATGTCGACAAACACTGGCGTTGCGCCGAGGCGCACGATCGAGCCGACCGTGCCGAAGAACGTATACGGGGAGGTGATGACTTCATCGCCTTCGCCAATGCCCATCGCCATCATGGCGACGATCAGTGCGTCGGTACCAGAGGAGACGCCAATCGCGTGCGCGGTATTGCAGTACTCAGCACAGGCGTTTTCGAACTTTTCAACCGTCGGTCCGAGGATGAAATATTGGGACGCAATGACGTCGGCCACCGCCGCATCGAGCTCGGGCTTGAGTGCAAGATACTGTGGTTTTAGGTCGAGAAGTGGAACTGCGATGGAAAGAGTGCTCATATTTGAGCATTATGTTCTCGGGATCGGCCAAATAGTCTAGCTTGATGTTGCTTTGTTTTGCTTAAGTTTGGAGCTTTCGAAGTGCTCTTTTGATTTTTTCAGGCCAAGCGCGAATGCCCCTTTTTCGGTATGTGCCCCCAAAAAAGAGGTCAAAGACTTCTCTTTGGATGATTGGGTCGATCTCGATTACCTCGGGATGTGAGAGGTCTTCAGTCATTTCGCTAGTCGGATTATTGGCAAAGAATGAATTCGGATTTGCCGTATGAGTGCTGCGAACATCGAAGCCGATATTCGCCACTAGATTCTTTTTCGGTGTGATGCTAAGCCCGTTTTTCGCGAGAATGGTTGCGAGCCAAGGGTAGGCCCAAGAGCAAACATCTCCAGTGTGCACTTTTTTCAGTCTTTTTGCTAATTTCTCGGATGCCCTGGGACTGATCTGGATTTGGCGTTCGATTGTCTCTATCTGGTTAAAATAATCAGTCATCTTTAAGTCGATCTGTTGCCATGCTCGTTTCCATGTCGCCCATCCCCAGGGGGTTGCATACTGAGTGAAGGCATACGAATCGCTGAACTTGTCGGATGGGACAAAGTTTGATCCGCAAATGTGCATGACTTCGTTAGCGTCTTTGTAGCGCTCTAGCATAGCGTCACAAAATGAGAAGAAACTTGGATCTGGAAGGCAGTCGTCTTCTAGAATGATGGCGCGATCAAAGTGCTTGAATGCTTTGCTGATACCTGAATGCACCCGTTTTTGGCAGCCTAGGTTCACCTCGCTGTAGTCAAGCGTCACTTCACACTCCCAGTCGACTTGAATGATTGCCCGCGCGTCCTCACCAGCGGTGCGATCTTGAGCGCGATCAGTTCTCGGCCCATCTGCGATGACGTATAACTGTCTGGGTTGAACGGCGCGGATTTCAGCAAAAACTCGTTTCGTGAGGTCGGAACGATTAAAAATGATGAAAATGACTGGTGTTGTTGTCATGCGCTCGTCTGAGGCAGATTTGTAACGGCATCATTCATGTAAGCTTCTGCTGCGTCGATGAGTGCTTTGCCTTGATGAGTGAAGTCTGCGTGGTTCTTTAAGGTGGATAGTCCGTCGTAAAAACCTATTTTTCGCTGCTCCATTTCTTGCTGTGCTTTTTGCTTTAACTCTGGGGAGAGTTCTTGGCTGAGTGCGATCGTCGCGACGGCGTAATGCATTCGAGCTAGAACAAAGGTGGCATGGTAGATGCCATCGAGCGGTCGAGGGTCGATTCTCAAGGGTGACCCGTGACGCTCATCATCGGAGTTATTGACGAGCCGATCATCAATGCAGTAGCCGAATAGCAGATTGTGGCAACTTTCGTGGGCGAGAGTTTGCGCCATATCCACCGCATCCTTGGGTTCGATCGCATTTAGGACAATTGCTCCCCAGAGGCCGGGAGCTGAAGCTCCATCAAAGGTGTGCAGCCCTTTTTCAGTTGGGCCACTGCCGAGCATGACGCGCTTGAGGAGCGCCTTGATTTCTGCAAAAAGGTCAGGGCTCTCGGTTTCAAGTAGGTCGAGTGCTTCGTTGATGAGTTGTTCGGCTCTATCGAAATCGTCTTGAGATGCTGGGAATATGTTGAACGGGGTTTTTTGATCGGTATCGACTTGATTCAAGTAGCGTTTGGAGCGTCGATCTGTGTCGGGGGAACGGAAGGGGATGACTTCGAGCGCTGCTCCGGCAGGCTTCGATTCAAGTATTTCTTGAAACAATGACTCTGCGAAGTCGAAGTCGTTGCTTTGAATCGCATTCACGAGTTCATAGTAAGCGGCGAGTGTTTCGGGGAGTATTGATTGGGTCCGAATCCTGTCTAATGCTTGATCTAGTTCGAGTGGTGGCAGTTCAATGGCCTCGGAGCACACATCTGCCAAGTAAGTGAGGCTGTCTGCCAGTCGCTCACGTGTGGTTTGATCAAACTTCCGAGCAATGCTTTCGGAGGGGTAAAAAGAGAGTGGGGTTGTCATTTGTATTTATAAATATGTATAAAAAAACCTGCACGTCTAGTGCAGGTTTTTTGGGGAAGGTTGAATTGAGTTACACGTTATTTTTGTCGCCGACTTTCACACCGACTTTTGCTTGGAGCTGGGGGCCGTTTTTACCTGTTGGGTTTTTCCCTCCGACTTTAGCGGATGAAGTATAGCCGAGTAGTTTGGATGGGTCGAGTTTAGTGGTTTTATTGGTAGTAGTCATGACCTCTAGTAGTCTTCTCTTTTTCGGGGCTTGTCAAGGTGAGGTTGCTGCTGCTGAGTGAAGTTAATGATTATCTACGTCAGCCGCTGGGAGCATACATATACAGTGAAGTCTCCGAGTCGGAAGAAGCTGTTAACATGCCTTAGCTATGATGAAGTGTTTGCGGCGAAGTCTTTGCCGTGTGCGACGTATATTTTTACTGACTTTGATCGACTGAGTCAGTGGGAGTTGGAGCTAGCATCCTGCGTGTATCGGAACTTGAAGGATGGAGGTGCTCAGGTGCTGAATAATCCTGCTCAGGTGGCTTGCCGCTATGAATTGTTGCGCAGATTGCATCTAGCAGAGGTGAACTCGTTTAATGCGTATCGCCCCAGTCTAGGGGAATGGCCGACCCGGTATCCGGTGTTTATCCGTCGTGATTCGTTTCATGATGGTATGCTGTCTGAACTGCTCGATTCCAGGGAGGCATTGGAGGCCAGCTTGGCTGAGGCCGAGTCGAATGGGGTGCCTTATTCGAATACGATCGCGGTTGAATTTGCGGCAGAGCCCATGGAGGAGGATCTCTATAAGAAGCAGGCGTGCTACAGGGTCGGTGATCACTTCTTTGCTGATACGTCTGTGCATGAGCGCAATTGGATCGTGAAATATGGAGAGGCTGGCGTGGCTCCGGAAGCTCGTTACGAAGCAGAGCTGGCTGCGATTAATTCTGTGCCCTATGGGGCCGTTTTAAGGCAAGTATTTGACATCGCTAAAATCGAATACGGTCGCGTCGATATAGGGCTGTATCAAGGGCAGCCTCAGTTCTATGAGATTAACACGAATCCCACTGTCGGCTTTAATACTGAGCATTCGAGCCCAGCACGGGTGTGCTCGCGTGAGCAGTTTGTGATTAATTATACAGAGGCGATGCGAGCGCTCGATCAATCAGGCCCTAGTGGTGGAGCAAAGATCGAGATGGCCGGTAAGTTTCTCAAACGTCAACGGCGTAAGGCCCGATGGAGGTCTTGGAGCCGGCCGACGTTGTAGGTCGTCGGTGGATTGCGAGTTGGCTGCGCGATTAAGCGTTGAGCAATTCTTCAGCGCTGATCGGTGCGGTGCCGAGATGGCTGACGACGACGCCGGCGGCGCGGTTGGCAAGGGTGGCGGCATCTTTAAGTGATTCACCTGCGGCGAGGGCGGCGGTGAGCACGCAGATGACGGTGTCGCCTGCGCCTGAGACGTCGAAGACTTCGCGGGCGACGGTGGCGATCCGGCCAGTGATTTGTCCGTTTTCGCCGAGGAGCATGCCTTCGGCGCCGAGCGTGATGACGAGTTTCTCGGGGTTGTATTTGTTGAAAATCGCGGAGCTGACTGCCTCATCATCGAAGTCGGCGTCGGAACTGCTGTCAAAGCCTGCCATTTGCAGGGCTTCGGCGCGGTTGGGCGTCATCAGTGCCATGCCGTGCAGGTCGAGGTGGCGCTTCGGCTTGGGATCGACAATCAACAGCGGCTGCTGGGGCAGTGTGGCGAGGTGGGTGCGCACCGCCTTGAGCAGGGCGTTGTTGACCACGCCTTTGGCGTAATCGGAGAAGAGAATGGCATCTGCGTTGGCGATCAACTCAAGGAACTTAGGCTCCTGCAAAATGTGGTCGAGTGCGTAGGCAGCTGGCTTGGCCTCGCGATCGATGCGGCACAGTTGCTGGCGTTGCACGACGACGCGGGTTTTCAGGATGGTAGTGGCACCGTCTTTTTGGCCAATGGGAGAGAGTTGAATGCCGCGTTGGGTGAGCACATCGTTGAGCAGTACGCTCTCGGGGTCGTTGGTATAGGAGCCAATCAGGGTGGTTGGCACGCCGAGGCCCGCGAAGTTGTTGGCCACATTGGCTGCGCCGCCAGGTACGTAGGTGTCGCGGGCGACAGAGACGACGGGCACCGGCGCTTCAGGCGAGATCCGCGTGGCGTCGCCCATGATGTAGTGGTCCAGCATGATGTCGCCGATGACGACGATGCGCAGCTTGGCGAATTTGTTTAAAGTAGCTTGAATGTCCATTTTTGGAGACCTGAGGTGTGAGGTGGGAGACCTGAGGTGTGAGGTGGGAGACTTGAGACTTGAGGGCTGAGGGCTGAGGTGGGAGGTGGGAGACTTGAGGTGGGAGGTGGGAGACTTGAGACTTGAGGGCTGAGGGCTGAGGTGGGAGACTTGAGACTTGAGGGCTGAGGGCTGAGGTGGGAGGGCTGAGGGCTGAGGTGGGAGGGCTGAGGGCTGAGGGCTGAGGGCTGAGAGCTGAGGTGGGAGACTTGCGCTGAGGACTGAGGGCTGAGAGCTGAAAGCTGAGGACTGAGACTTGAGTTATTGAGAGTCTTTGCGTTTTTTCGTGTTTTGGGACATTGTTACAAAGATTCGGATGAGTTCGTCGGCTTCGTCCCAGATTGGTTGGGTGTGTATTTTTGAGATTCCACAGTCTTCGTGTAATAGTTCGAGCCAATACTGTGTTTCATCGGCCTCTTGTGCGCACAATTCGATTTTCGCTATAAATTCGGCATCGCTACGTGAGCGACTCGCTTCTCTATAATTGGCACCGACAGATGTGCCTGAGCGTAACAGTTGTTTGCCTAATACAGAGATTTCTTCGCGTCGTCGGTCTAATCCAACGTAGAATCGAACGACTGCTCCAGCAAATTCTTTGGTTCGCCGCCTGAGCGCCTGAGTTCTTTCTGCATTATCCATTTCTCTTTTTAGTTGTCTCTAGCTTCAGCTCTCTTTTTTCAAGTCTCGGCCTTCTTCCCATTTCAAGTCTCAGCCCTCAGCTCTCAGCTCTCTTTTTTCAAGTCTCGGCTTCTTCCCCGCTCAAGTCTCAGCCCTCAGCTTTCAGCTCTCTTTTTTCAAGTCTCAAGTCTCAGCTCTCTTTACCCCCAGTCTTGGACTTCGACCAGTTCGAGCCAAGCGTGCAGGATGAAGGTGTGCAGCTCTTGAATACGGGCGGTGTTGTCGCTCTCGACGACGATGCTGTGGTCGGCGATGGCTTTGATCTTTCCGCCGTCTTTGCCAGCTAGTAAAATGGTAGTCACGCCGTTCAGCTTCGCGGCACCGAAGGCGCGGGCGACGTTTTCAGAATTTCCGCTGGTGGAGAAGCCGACCAGAATGTCGTCCGCTTTGCCGAGGGCTTCGATTTGACGAGCGAAAATTTCGTCGAAGCCGTAGTCGTTGCCGATACAGGTGAGTACCGAGGTATCAGTGTTGAGCGAGACGGCTGGCAGTGGGCGGCGATTGCCCCGGTAGCGACCGACGAGCTCTTCACAGAGGTGCATCGAGTCGGTTGCGCTGCCGCCATTACCACAGGCGAACACGGTTTTACCTTGGCGCAGGCGCTCCACGATCATGTTGCCAGTCGCTTCGACGGTGGCGAGTTGCGCGGCGAACTTGTCGAGGCACGTTTTGAGTGTGTCGTAGTCTGTTTGAACGAGGGACATGTGGTAGGGATGAGAGTGGAGACTTGAGACTTGAGAGCTGAGGGCTGACGAAGCGCGAGAAGCGCGGAGATGCTGCTGAGCCCCGCCGAGGGGTAATGAATGAAATGAATCGGGGGTGAATCGGAACGATTTGCCCCGTAGGGGTGCCTGAAGTGGGTGCCCCGTGGGGCAACTGAAGGAACAAACTTGAGAGCTGAGATGGGAGGTTGCTTTAAATAGAACCAGCTTTGTGGATCTTTTCGATCATTTTCGTGGTACTGAAGCCTTCGAGGTACGGCAGAAATTTAATCTGCGTGCCCGCGTTGTCGAAAGCCTGACGCTCCGGTTGATACAGGGTGTCGATGGTGTAGTCGCCGGCTTTGGTGTAGATGTCGGGCTGGAGTTGCTCGATCTCATCAACGAGGCGTGGACTGTTAAAGATGATGACACGGTCGACGCAGCTGAGTGCGGCGAGACAATAGGCACGCTCGGCTTCGCTTTGTATCGGGCGATTTGGCCCTTTCAGCGAGCGGACACTTTCATCACTGTTGATCAAGATCCAGAGCTGGTCGCCGAGTTTGCGTGATGCTTGCAGATAGGAAAGGTGTCCAACGTGCAGCAGATCGAAGCAACCATTGGTCATAACCATGGACTTGCCTGCCGTACGCAGTGTTTTGCGCGTTTCGATGGCTTGCTCGAGTGTGAGCAGTTTGGAGTTTGGTAAGAGCATGGAAGAGATTTGAGAGCTGAGACTTGAGAGCTGAGGTTACTTTGAGTCTCGGCGTTTTTTTGTATTTTGGGACATCGCTACAAAGATCCGAATGAGTTCATCGGCTTCGTCCCAGATTGGTTGGGTGTGTATTTTTGAGATTCCACAGTCTTCGTGTAATAGTTCGAGCCAATACTGTGTTTCATCTGCCTCTTGTGCGCACAATTCGATTTTAGCAATGAATTCGGCGTCGCTACGTGAACGACTCGCTTCTCTGTAATTCGCGCCAACCGATGTGCCAGAGCGTAACAGCTGTTTGCCTAAGATTGAGATTTCTTCGCGTTGTCTGTCTAAACTTACATAAAATCGCACCACAGATCCCGCGAATTGTTTGGTTCGACGTCTTAGCGCCAGAGTTCTTTCAGAATTATCCATTTCTCGTTTTAGTTGTCTCTAGCTTCAGCTCTTCAGGTTTCCTATCTCAAGTCTAAGGTCTCTTTTTTCAAGTCTCGGCTTTCTTCCCATCTCAAGTCTCAGGTCTCAGCTTTCAGGTCTCTTTTTTGTTCCTTCAGCAGCCCCAAGGGGCACCCACTTCAGTCACCCCTGCGGGGCAAATCGTTCCGATTCACCTCCGATTCATTTCATTCATTACCCTTCGGCGGGGCTCAGCAGCATCTCCGCGCTATTCGCGCTTCGTCAAGTCTCCTGCTTCAGCCCTCAAGTCTCTTCTCTCAGGTCTCTCAGGTCTCCCATCTCAAGTCTCAGGTCTCTTACTGTCCGAGCTGCTTGCCAGTGATTAGGTAGTTCTGTACGTAGTCTTTGACCGCATCCTGCAGCGTGTAGCCTTCATTGGTGTAACCCGTGCTGCGGAGTTTGGTGGTGTCGGCGCAGGTGTAGTATTGATATTTGCCTTTCAGTTGCTCGGGCATCTCGACGTAGTTAATATTTGGCTCGAGGTCGAGCGCGGCAAAAATCGCGGTGGCGAGGGTGTTCCAAGTGTTGGCCTGGCCGCTGCCGAGGTTAAACAGACCGTTCGCGGTCGGCGTGTTGGCCAGGTGGATGGTCATGGCCACGGCGTCTTTCACATAGAGGAAGTCGCGCATCTGGTTGCCGTCGGTGTAGTCGGGGTGGTAGCTCTTAAACAGGCCGATCTCGCCAGTGGCTTGGATCT
>Ga0209092_10001197_pt1 | contig 25955 bp, 22 predicted proteins | sample FraStrMetagenome_FD_187446 | JGI IMG/M metagenome (GOLD analysis project Ga0209092, IMG submission 187446) | Marine eukaryotic phytoplankton communities from Arctic Ocean - Fram Strait ARC3M Metagenome (SPAdes) (version 2) | ecosystem: Environmental > Aquatic > Marine > Oceanic | place: Fram... | reverse complement strand
TACACACTAGGTCAATTCTATTCAAGGAACGCCTTTTTTCGTTGACACTGCTGGGAGGACATGGGATGAATGCAAAAGCGCAGCTGAGAATCAGGGATATGCTTTCGCTTCTGTCCGAAATCAAGACGAAAATAATTTCGTTAATAATTTTTTGCAGGGTGATTATAGAGTTTGGCTTGGTGGATTTCAGACTAGTACTGGAAATGAGCCTGAGGGTAATTGGGCATGGTCAGATGGAACAGCTTGGGGGTTTACTAAATGGCGTAGAGGTGAACCAAATAATGGTATTTTTCTAAGTAATGAACATCATATTGAAATGCGTGGCGGACTCGTTTGGAATGGTTTTTGGAATGATTCGACCAAAAGTAATAAACAATTCTGTTTATTCAGAGAATTCCCACCTGAGCCGTCTTCAGCACCTTCATCAGAGCCATCCTCATCACCATCTAGCGAACCTTCTTCAGAGCCCTCTAGTGAGCCATCTAGTGAGCCATCTAGTGAGCCATCAAGTGAGCCGTCTTCAGCACCTTCATCAGAGCCATCCTCATCACCATCTAGCGAACCTTCTTCAGAACCATCTAGCGAGCCTTCTAGTGAGCCCTCTTCATCGCCCTCTAGTGAGCCATCAAGTGAGCCTTCTTCAGCACCTTCGTCAGAGCCATCCTCGTCACCATCTAGCGAACCTTCTTCGTCACCCTCCAGTCAGCCATCAAGTGATCCTTCTAGTGAGCCCTCTTCATCGCCCTCTAGTGAGCCATCAAGTGAGCCGTCTTCAGCACCTTCTTCAGGGCCATCCTCATCACCATCTAGCGAACCTTCTTCGTCACCCTCTAGTCAGCCATCAAGTGATCCTTCTAGTGAGCCCTCTTCATCGCCCTCTTCATCACCCTCTAGTCAGCCATCAAGTGAGCCTTCTTCAGCACCTTCGTCAGAGCCATCCTCGTCACCCTCTAATGAGCCGTCCTCAGCACCTTCGTCAGAGCCATCAAACGAACCCTCTTCGTCGCCCTCTAGTGAGCCATCCTCGTCGCCCTCTAGCGAGCCATCCAGTAAACCCTCTGGTGAGCCGTCCTCATCACCTTCTAGTGAACCGTCTTCAGCACCTTCGTCAGAGCCATCAAGCCAACCCTCTTCGTCGCCCTCTAGTGAGCCATCTTCATCGCCCTCTAGCGAACCGTCTTCGTCACCATCAAGTGAGCCCTCTAGCGAGCCAACTGGTGATCCGACACCTCTTCCTACTCCCGTACCGACCCAAATACCTACATCATCACCTACACCATCTCCTACTTCATCTCCTTCGTCAGAGCCATCCTCGTCACCTTCTAGTGAACCGTCTCCAGCACCTTCTTCAGAGCCATCTAGCGAACCCTCTTCGTCGCCCTCTAGTGAGCCATCCTCATCGCCCTCTAGCGAGCTCTCAAGTGAGCCGTCCTCATCACCCTCTAGCGAGCCGTCTTCGTCTCCTTCTTCAGAGCCATCAAGCCAACCCTCTTCGTCTCCCTCTAGTGAGCCATCTTCGTCACCATCAAGTAAGCCCTCAAGTGAGCCCTCTAGCGAGCCAACTGGTAATCCGACACCTCGTCCTACTCCAGTACCGACCCAAATACCTACATCATCACCTACACCATCTCCAAGCAGTCAACCTTCAAGTGAGCCCTCTTCGTCACCATCAAGCGAACCCTCTAGTGAACCGTCAAGTAAGCCATCTAACGAACCGTCTAGTGATCCATCATCCTCGCCATCTAACGAGCCATCTAGCGAACCTTCTTCATCCCCTTCTAGTGAACCATCTTCACAACCATCTGATTCACCAATGCCTTCTTTAGAGCCATCAACCACGCAGGTACCTTCATCAGCTCCCACAAGAGTTTTGGACGGTTTCAACATCACAACAAATTCTACCTCGAGCAAAGATGTTGTGACAATTACTAGAACATTCGGATCACATACTGATGCAACGAAAACAGAACTATTAGACGCTCAGTGCAACATGCCTGTCACGTCTCTTCTCTACAAATCTGATTTTAAAACTACAGTAGGTAGCAAGGAAGTTATTGAATCGAACATCACAGTCAAAGCGGAAGAAATTACCAATTCGGGTGATCAGGGAATTCTTTTTTTCAATAACGGCACATTGACAACTTCCCCTTCCACAATCAGCGGCCTCATCAAATTCTGCCTCAAATCTACTTCCATTGAAACTGTTGGTTCTTTAAGTGTTGATATTGTGTCACTAAAACGTATCTACACAATTGGATACAGTGGCGATAATGTTAACTTTACAGTTGATAACTTTCTATCCATCAACGAAAATATTTCTACCAACATACCAGCATTCGGTAATGTTCTTACGAACTTTACCATTGATGCGATCCGCTGTTCAGCTACTTCAACTGATGAGAAAGGGCAGGAGGCTATTGGAGAAGGTGACACGTTCTATGTATGCATTAAACCAAGCTCAAGCGATGGTGAACTTGACGATGTAAACCTTCTTGCGTTGTATAATTATGACTTGTTTGATGGCGAGTATGATTCTAACATTACCCTGGTAGATTCTGATACACCTACGATTTCAGTAGTTCAACTTAGTGAGGATGGCGATTGGTGGCGTATTGCTGTGCCTATTCTAGCCCTTTTTACTCAAGGAAGTAGCGATAAGTTAAGCTTACAAGGTAACGCTAATGTTGGATTCAAGCAAAATGTTGCAAGTAACACATCAAAGATGGTTGATACTACCAATAGGGCAGGATTTGGAATTGAAGTGCAGTTGATTCTTGGTAAGGAAAATGGATGTTTGTCAAGGTTGTTTGAGAAGGTTAAATCATTGTTTTTCTAGACATGGAGAAATTTAATACAAAGGCTTTTGGGTGCGAGAGAATCATGACTAATTTCTATGCTATTCCTTAAACTTTTTCACTTTGTAATCCAAAGATATAATGACAATAGTTATCACATCAAAATAAATTTAAATGCTTATTTGGACACGTCTCTTTTTCATGACATTTTCAGGTTCGAAAATACATTTTTTATTTTCTGGTACTTTCCCTGTGTAGCAATTTTTTTTTTCATATGATTTTGTTACAAATCACCCATAATCTGAAGCTGGTTGGAATACCGATCTATGATCAGATTGCATAAGTCTATATGTCTTGGGATGGAGGTAGGCCAATCTGAATCTTGATGAAGCCCCATCCTCCATCATGCATAGATTGATCATTGTGGTGATTTTTTAAAGAGAAATAAAGACCCTTTTAGTAGTTCTGAATTTTAATTTCAAACTTTTCTAAAACTCAAATTCTAAAATAAAATGTTCTTTTCATAATTTTGATTCGTTAATATTTTTTAACCATGCAGTCATCACCACGCCAAAAGAAATATATGATCGCGTCCATATGAAACCAAAAATATTACTACTATAAATATTTGTAACGTCCAAAAAATAAGAAAGTGAGCATTCGAATTTTGAGGGAAAGCACGACGCTAATGATTTTCTAGCATGAATTGATACTACAAAATAATTGCACATGCACAGCGCAAATATTATGTTTGGATTCCAAAATCACACTTTTAAAAAACCTATTCTAGGGTGGTGTTTTTATTGTGCTATGCATCTGAATTGAATTTTTTCTATAATTTCATTCTCATAAATGCAGGAAAAAACACTTCAATATTCGATAGCCGGATGAGGAAGACGAACATTTCAGTTTGTTTCTTGTAAGCCTTACTATATAATTAAAGGTAGAGTATTTCTTTTAACGCTTCTGAGCTAATTTAACCTATTTTATTTCAGGTTTTTAAATTTGAATCGATGTTAGTCTTGAACTTTTTGTAAGTATCAAAAATATATTTAATGAGATCATATCCTAGCAATGCCAAAATGAAACAATTGCAAAAACAAATTATATAAGATAAATTCTCTTACATAATCTTTTTGAAAATCTGTGCGAATTCAGTATTTAAGCAGACTTTAGACAATCACATGGTCGCAACCTTTAATAATGTTTTATGATCGTAAGCAGTCGTATTCGTATTAGATAGGAAAGTGCAATTTTTGGCTATTTGATTTTAGATCGCGCCAAAAAATATCGACCGCAACGGAACAATGCTTTGAGTTGAATAAGAAACGAGCTCGACTCATACTAAGTAGAAAAAATCCTAACAAAATAAATAGAGTCGAGGTATTCCAACATCATTCTTTTGTGTCATATCACTAAAAAATTGAGCCGTTCGATTTAAGAGAGAATACAGCATCCCTATATCATATTCATTGGAGTAGTATTCGAGAAGGAGAAAGAAAAAGACCTTGCATATGAACTAGATGGAAGGTATGAAGTCTTTTTTCTCACCCAACATAAGAAAGGAACATGATTCCGTGCCTTTAGATTTCCTGGAAAAGGACGGACTTATTCGCAATCCTCTTTCTGAAATAAATAATTCCTTAGATAGCAACAGTAATACCAAGAATAACCTTCGAGCATCCATCCTGAAAAGCGATCAATCTCGTCAACTGGAAGACGTCGATTATTGGCGTAAACGAGCAGGATGGTTCGATGACGATGAAGCTATGAAAGCTTACAATGAAGGAGTGTATGACACATTTTATTCCACAGACGACGCTGCCGGAGGAGGCTCTGGTAAATCAGCTGCATCGAAAATCTTTTCCTTTTTTGGATCTTCCGAAATTATTAGCACTTCCTTGAAAGTCTTTGGAAGCATTTTGGGAGTGGCCACCGTCATTCTCCTCATTCGTGCTTTGAAACGCCGTTCGCAATCACGTAAAAAAAATCGAAAAATTAGTAGCCTGATACCAGAATCAGGTGCGGCTCCGAACAGTGCGTCGAAAGCATCTTCTTCGAGGAAAAGATCTTCTTCGCGTTCAAGGTCACGCTCGAAGTCGAAACTTGGTCGCTCTCGATCGTCTCGATCTAGAAGTCGAAGACGAAAAGCTGAGAAAGATACTTCTGGTACGGAAGATGAAGGAAAGGCTTATGCCTTAATGGAAGATGGAGAAGGCGGAGGCAGTAGGAGCAGCAAACGCTCCAAGTCAAGAGATAAAAAGAGATCTAGCAGTAGAAGTAGGAGGTCTAGAAGTCGTTCTAGAGCAGCTAGACAAGATTCAGCGAGAGAGACTATGTTGGTGTAACACAGATTTGTCAATGATGGATTTCATTTCGTCGTAATTCATTCCTGTTTTTGACATGGTTTAATAAGTGTCGTGGAATGATGAATACCAAATGGTCCAGGATGGGTACATCTAGGGTGTCGAGCTTATGATGCCTTCATCATTGCTGAAAAGGTGATGTATATTTTTTGTTATGCCGAGATCCATTTTGATGATACAAATAGCCGATGGTAATGGCATAACCATAAATGTTATACCTGATTCAAAATTTTGGTTTGGAGTGACAAACCATCTGTCATGTTGGTTCATAGTTTTATAAATTTGAACTATTTATGTTTTTGTAAAAAATGTGAACAAAAAATTATTTCCAAATGCAGTCTAGAGTTTTTTGTACATAATTTCTGTGGACTTCCCTAAAATGTGCACAAGGATTTCATATGTACAGCATCTTGGAAAACAACCTTTTTTGGCATGAAATTACAAGCAATATTTCTTCACCAAACAAACAACTGATTTATTATGATAATACGATGAAGTAAAAAAAACACATAAAAATCTATAAAAAATTATGAACTCCCTTTTCCGCTTGCCTCAAACTTCTTCGTGAAACAAGATTACATTCTCTAATTTATAGCTGGCCACATTGCACAATCCGCAAGGGGATTCTTGGTCTATTCCCTGATCCTACTGTTGGAACGGCCTCACATTTACGAACCGTCAACATGCTTCCACTATCCAACACTTTCCCAAAGACAACGTGTTTTCCATCTAACCATGGAGTCGCAGCCGTGCATATGAAAAATTGACACCCATTTGTATTTGGACCTATATATATAAACATGGATTTTTTGGAATAAAAGGAAATAGTTAGTCAATTGTGAATATCATTAGACTTTTTCCCCTTCGTATAAATGTTTGTTGATCAAAAATGTTGTTCCGTTTCTGGATTGCGAACAAGAAAGGACAAACTTACCCGAATTGGCCATGGACAATATTCCTGGTTGGTCATGCTTCAAAGTTAAGTTTTCATCCGGAAAAGAACGATTCTCAGCATATATGCAAGTTTTTCCAGTTCCATCTATTTGAATTACATAAATCGATAAGTTAGAGGGTGTTTTATATTTCATATAATAATAATTTTTATTTAAAGTGCAGCAAAGCTCTCACCTCCATTAATAAAATCACCCCCTTGGATCATAAAGTCTTTAATAACTCTATGAAACGTCGTGTCTTTGTATCCTACCGGTTGATCATTTCGAGTATATTCACCGGTACAAAATTGTCGAAAATTCTCACAAGTCTTAGGACACTGTAGAAAGAAAAAGAAACAGAAAAGGATGTTCATTAGTTGATTTGATCATTAGGTTTCTCTTTCATAATTTTCAATGAAGCATAGTCAAGACCTACATCCTTGGTAAATAATTCCAATTTGATTCGTCCTAATTCACTTCCAACACCTAATTTTTCATCACCTCCCATAACAATGTCGAAAAAGACAACTTCATTGCCACGGCTTAGTGCTTCTGCAACGTATAGATCTGGTGTTCCTCCGATACTGGTATCAGTGGAAGTTGCTGGTTGAGAAGAACTCATCTTTTTGCTAGATTTGAGGATGATGGATGCTTAATGTAGTTTTTTGTTTGGATGGTTGTTTTGAAATAAAACTGAGGTAGACAGCGGGAAAATGAAGACTCTACCAATTTTGAAGAAATATGACTCTACACGATTTTTGGTATAATATCTTCTCAGTAACTTTTTTGGTAATTTTTTAATTTGATATCAAATTAATGATGGTAATAAAGTCTCCTGTAATCATGATCATGTTTGTTATTTTACGAAAAGGACAATATCTCACAATTTGAAGAACATCGGCAAATGCAATAAAATAAATTCCAAAAAGTCAACAATGACAAAAATTAATGCAGCAAAAAATTGTCCAATGGCCTAACAAAACGTTATAATATAGTAAGCACGCGAGGTTTCAAGAATTTTGCGCCGCAAATTGATCTTAAGCGAATTTTGCTTGCACCGGACGGAGGTTCGTCCCAAGTCCAACGATCTGTATTTTTCGATCTAAAACAAGAGCGCCTCCTTCCTGATTCCCGGTGGATCATGACTCTTTCTTCCCATACATCACTATCTCCTGGTAAACGATTCATTTTGGGACTTTTACGACTTTTTTTTGGTAGGTAGCAAGATGGAGTATTGTTTTTTTTTATTTGTTTTGTTTCCATTTGATAAAATTTATGAATTGGGATTCTAAAATAGAATGTTGATGCAGGAATGGTCCATAGTTTCTTATTTTTTATCGTGTGAAGTTAAGGATAAATGATGGATAATTAGAGAGATGTGATACGATACGTTTCACATGTGCAAGGCTCTTACTTCTTTGATAAATCTTCTTTTCTTAAGAATGGGAAAGAAAAGCAGATGCGAAAGCATTTTTGCTTAGTTTTTATGGAATAAAAAGTTAGAAACTTTCAGCTCTGACCAAAGCAACACTTTTTTGACAAAGATGTGATAGCATCGTGGTGAAACTTTTTTTGTGCCTTTTTTGGATTTTACTCCGAAGATTTCATGAGTGAAAACATTTTTTATACATTATTATTTGAAATTTTGAATCATCCAATGATTGAAGAAATATCCGAATTTGGCCGATCTTCTAAAGAAAAATGATCCCATGACAGTAGCAATGCGGTTCTTCTACTATTTCTATCTCCTTCTTTTCATCAAAGCTTCTGCTCAAACAAATGGAAATACATTCTCTCATCAATATTACGTTGAGGGCGAACCAATAAAAGGATATGATGAATGGTGCCAGGAAAATTGTCGATCCTTTCGGGAATGCTCTGAGCTCTATGGAGATGATTATATAGACCTTCGTATAAAAATCAACTCTAACCATTTAGATCCGCCTGGTGAGCATCTTATTGTCGGAGTCTATCTTGGGGACACGATATCAAGGCAAAGCTTCGAAACACAATTTATTTTTGATGTTTCGGACTCTCTTAAAATAAGTCCATGCCGCTTACATGTTTTGAGTGTCAAAATGGATAATCAAAATTTTGTAGGGAAAGCTGCTTCGTTGATAGTGACGTTTCGAATTTATCCAGCGGATGTGAACAATTTAAGAATATTAACTAAACAAATCCAGACAGAAACTTCTGAGTTTCATAAAGGAAAGGTGAGATCTAATACTATTGTAGTGGGTAGGATGTATACTATTTTTGAAATTTTTTAACTTTATTAGCTCGTTTGAGCATATCGAACATATAGGTGACTGTCGCTGCTGACAAATTATATGGATTGGTCACCCTTAAGTGGGATTTTTCTCTTCGATTGAGTATTTCAATTAACATAATTGGTGATAATTTAGTAAAGGGACAGGGCGATGTTTCGTTTTTGAACCAGGGTAGCGAAAGATTGTGCGATAACAGTACCAATAAAGGCACTCCTTATTGTGAATTTGAAGAGTTTTTTTGTTCGGATTTAGCTTCGTCTTTATCAGTGGAACCCCATCAAATAAAAATATTATTTATAAAATCTGCGGGAAAAGATAAATCCCTTGTTTTTTTTCGTTTCATTCCCTTTTCAACTGAATCGAATGAATATGATGCCCTGTGGACCAATGTACGATTGAATGAGCTAATTGATCAAGTACGTCCCATAAAATTCAATCACTATTGCACTAGACGCATGTCAGATTTGTATATCGCTATATTTTGATTAACCATGTTTTGTTACTTTTATTACTTTAAAGGTGAACGATGCCAACTCGAAATTATATGAAGGTAATATCACTATTCGTGTAGATCAGACTTGGGGTGTATCTGGCTATTCTGGAACTCCTCGAAAATTAAGCAAATATAATCCCTATCAAAGGAGGAGAACAACTGGTAATTTGTATGAGCGCTGCAAAATAACTCATAGATGTCCAAGAGCCTGGTCATACTATAATCAATCCAATGCATCAATATCAACAACAACACAACCTTTTGCTGGCGGAATGCATTATGACATAAATGGTTATAACGATTTTGAGGACTGGAGACAAGGAACGTATGGATGGAAATCTAGTTCCAAAGAAAATGCAACAAATGATGGTTCATACTCGTCACCGTTTTTGTTTACATCTCTTGGTCCCTCAATTCCCTCATTCAACACAACATCAAACAACGGTTTGGTTCTAAACATGGAGTTGTTGGATATTGAAATCAATAAACAGAAGCAATGGATTGCTGAATTGGATGATTACATACAATGGCTTGAGAAAAATGTCGAAATCGCCACGTTGGACGCACAAAATCGTGCAAAGATAGATGTAAGAAGATCTCTCAGCAGGACTAAAGATGATTATGCTGCTCGGGCTTTGCTGGAAAAGAATAAACTCCATCATTTATCAAATAGTCAATGCGTTAATATGTTTTGCACCCTTCTTTTCAATACAAGTAGCCTAGAACTTACAGGCGCAATAAATGCAACGGGGGTGGTTAAAGAAGCGTCTGATGGAAGTGAAATTGCTGTTTGGTCATTCGACTCAATCAATTTGTCGAAGCATGTCAATGTTACGGTGACAGGTCAAAGAGCCATGACTCTCATGTCAAAATCATCTCTCTATGTCGACACTGAATTTGTTGCTCGTCCAGGAACTCTTGGGGGGTTTCCTGGAGGATACTCAATAGCTCGCGATGAGAAGTATCGCTGGGTGTCCATTTGCAATGAAAAGCTTTCTTTTGCAAACACTAAAAACGTCTCGATTTTCGAAAATTATTCTTGTCAAGGAGATCGGCCAATAAATACGTTAGCTGATGGGATGGATAGTCATAACGTCAATGGCCCTGGATCTGGATCAGTTAGAGTTATACTAAAGACGTAAGTTTCTTTTCCTGTTATGATGACTATGCTGAAGTAACTCAAATCATCAATTTTTCAATACAAAGCATTGAAACCAAAGCACATATTGTGAAAGAAATTATTGAATTAACCTCGAATGCAAATGAGGGCCAAATAATATCTGGTGGATTCAAACTTCACTATAACGGGTACAACACATCTCTCATTCCACATGACGCATCATCTAATCAACTCAAGTATGAAATAGAGGATGCTCTAAATGCATATCCATACTATACAGTGCTTCAATACCCCCTAAAACGAAACGAAACTATTCCAGGCATAGGAAAAGTTAGTGTCTCAAGAACATCGTTTGGTTCTACTGGAGGCTATAAATGGAAAATTACTTTTGACACTGTTGTTGGGAATATTGGGGATGTAGACTCTGACTCAATTGAAATCACAAACCTTCTCGCAGGAATTGGAGCATCAATACAAATGGAAACAATAATGCATGGGAATGCAATTGGAGGCTTTTTTTCATTAAAAATCTTGCAATCTGTAACTCGTCATATACCACATGATGTCTCTTCGCATGACCTTCAAAGTATTCTTAAGGAAGATATCCCTCTTCTCGAGACTGTGCAAGTTGTTCGAAGTGATCCAACCTATTCGAATAACTGCAATGATGGCTTTTGTAAGAACGGGCCTAATCAAGTCGGAGGGTACATATGGACATTAACATTGACCACATTTTTTAATAACACTTCTCCTTCAAGTCCTAGTTCAGCTTCTAATTACAAGAATATTGGAGTTCATGATAACCGGCTTGAGTTGATATTAGATCAAAATAATTTGACTGGGTGTTCAGAACTACAGTGCCCGACAGTAACAATTACAGATGGCCATAAAAAGTGCCATATACAAGCCATGAGGAATCTCGCAGCTACTGATCACTTTTCATTGTCTTACGGTGGTGCTGGTGCAGGTTACGGAGGTGGAGGAGGCGAAGGTTTTGGATCAAACAAAGCTGGTAAGCATTATGGAAATGAAAGAATTAATAATTTGTTTGGAGGAAGTGGAGGGGCGATTGGGTTCTCGGAACCTTTTGAAATAAATATGTTTTCCAAACCAACTGGTCGAGGTGGAAGTGGAGGTGGAGCATTGAAATTCGTAGCTGTCAATGATATCATTTTGGGAGATCATTCTGTTCTTTCATGCAATGGTGAAAATGGACATAATGGATTCCTCACTGCAGGTGGGGGGGGCTCAGGAGGTTCTGTGCTACTATCAGCCGGTGGTGTGATAGTTTTAGAGGGCAGTATTCAAGCAACAGGTGGTAATGGTGGGACAGCCACTAGAAAGGAACCGATAAATAATGTTATAGATGGGCATGGTGGTGGAGGTGGCGGAGGAAGAATTGCAATGTATGCTCAAAGTATAATAGGTAAAGAATTGACTAAGGCAAAAGTGAATGTTAATGGTGGAATATGCTCATCAAACGGAGTACAAAAGAGAACAAGAATTTGTGAAGGACAGAAAGGTACCTATTTTAAAGAAGAGGCGCTCAAGCAAAAAATCTTTGTAGATACAATGAGGGGTGCTGCTGGAACGAATAATTCTCTTTATCTTGGAAATTATGGATCAAGTATAGATGATCAAGACGAAAAATTAAAAGACAATACGAGGCAGACCATGGCCAATTTTGTGTTGAAAGACGATAAGAAAGGAAATAAGCCTGGAAGAATAACTTTCTTTGTACAAATTGGGTTGAATGATAATGATTTCGGTTCAATAGCTGAAGATAGACGAGGTTTCGCCTTTGAAATACTTGAGCATCCTAAAGTAGTTGCGGAGGCTCAAAATGGAAAGAACGTAATTATTGGATTTTTTCTTGGAAAGGGAATGAAGCACGGTGCGAATTATAATGGTATGATTGGCGATACAACATATTCAGAAACAATGACTACATTTTTGTCTTATTCTAAAATCGAACGAAATAAATGGTATCATGTCGACATACGCATTGATTGGTCGAAATTCAAGTATGATATTTTTCTTGATCAAGTGCTTTTGGTCGAAAATGAATCATTCGTACATGAAAACTTAGGAGTTAGATCAATTGCAATAGGCAATTCCCATGCAAGTGCTCCAGTTTGGATTGATGAAATTTTTGTTGGAATTGACTCTACAATGGGATTCAGATGTCCAAGCGTTGAAACTTCCATAAATCAATTTGTTGATGGAGAGACATCTGTGACAACAATTGAAACAAAACTCAAGATGGACCGTCCATATCAGAGTGGATGGAATGAATTAGACATTGGTGGTCCAAGCTACAAACATGATATGACTCGTCATGAATCCCATTTGATTCGAAGATCTCTATATAATCGAGAGGATAACGGTGGCTTGGCTCCATTTGATGGTGAAGGCCATAATGCCTATGTATCGGATATAAAATATAGCTTCGGTGTTAATGGTGATAGAAGACCCGCAAGAGGCAAATTTTCATTTGGTTCTATGCTTAAGCTGCCTAAAGAAAGAGCGACTGAAAGTATTACACAAAGAGCAGGACAGCAGTCAATCAAAGATGGGAAACTTTACGAATCTAAAAGGATTGAAAGCCAATTTATATGGTATGGTGAACACAACAATACGCGTGAGCAAAAAGATGGATTTTTTCGTTCCTTCGATAATCAAGAGAGCAGTGCATTCATTGGGGGGGTTGGTGCCTGTTCCACTTTCGATTTTCGGACGTGGAAAAATGAAGGTATTGTTCTGAACTATATTAACATAACAGATATGGTGGAGGGCACAAAAGGTCCCTTTCATGTAGAACGACCAAAGGTGCTTTACAACTCCCAAACAAAAAAGTATGTTATGTGGATGATTGTAGACAATGAGGAAAAGTCACTAGGTATGGCAGGTGTGGCTGTCAGTGATTATCCAGATGGGCCTTTTGATTTTATTCGATCAATGTATCCGGATGGAAATGTAACACGAGATCAAACAATTCTATATGGTTCGAACAAGGGCACCAAAGATGATGCAAACGTTGCTCGTACGGCGTATCTGATACGAACGTATTATGCCACAGTTGAGTATGTATTACCTAGTGCGATGATGCAACCAATATGGGAAAGCGTCAAAAATAGAGATGGTAGTATCAATTTTGCCTTAAGTCACCATCGCGCAAACTATGAGCCTGGTTATGATGATTATCATGATATATATCTTCAGCGATGGAGGAAAGAAGACGTGCCATGGAAGGTAATATGTGTCAATAAAGAGACAGAAGAAGAACGAGAAGTACAGTATGGTATAGAGCATTTGAATTATAACGGAGACGTTTGTAATGATCCATACGAGTATAAGAAGGTATTAGGACAGGCAAGTCCTCTGTATGAAACCAGCATTAATGGCATTCAGAGTCGGTTTTTGGATCCAGATGATCCCGAAAATAATGTTTGGATGCCAAATTCAGTCCCGGGGGTGAAAGCGCAACCATGGGGTGCAAATTATAAAGATGGAAGTTGTGGATTAAAGAATAAAGATTTAGATATGCAACGATTGGATCCTAGTTTACCAGACCGGAGACTAGAAAATAAAAAGGATTGTTCGAACATAGCGGATAATCCGATTCACCCCAGTGTTCCTGATAAATTAATAGGTCCTAAGCGGGTGGTGGAGAGGAGACGAGCGAAGTTTGTGGCAATAAGTCGCTTGACTGATGATTATCTTGACACTAGCGGTGTTTTGATGAGTTTTGAAGGAGAAATGGAAAATGAACAGGATCTTGTAACACTCATCGAAGGAAAGGGTTTAGTTGGTGAGAATATGGATTTAGATGATTTCGGGTGGAAAAGTGGAGAAGAACTCTCGAGCACATTTAAAGAGCAAGTAGAGAGCAAATTCTTTCGTTCTGTGGGAGACTGGGAAAAGCGATTTTATCAATATGATGAGAATTACAACGATCGGGCACGATATTCTGCTGCTTGTGTACTTGATCAAAAGTGTCCAGTGAATTTTAAGGATCAAATTACTGAAGGTCATAAATAAATAAGGTTTACATCAGAGCAGGTTCATATAAGCCAACCATATGACCATCTGGGGCCCTTATGGTTGCCACTTTCCCGTGAGCTGGGTACTGAATAGGACCATCTAAATTAGCACCCATTTGAATGCATCTTGCTATGGTAGTATCCATATCTTCAACTTCAAAACACAGTATGGGCCCATATCCAACGCTGAGCTCAGCTTCATTATACACTCCTTTTAGATTTAAGCGAAAAGCTGGATTCGAATTCGAACTTGATGCTTCCACTTTGGAAGTATTAGTAGATTTTCCAACTAAGCACGCAAGCTCGGCCCATTCATCTGTGTGCCTAATGACAGTCAGACCTAAACCTAGTTGGAAGAAGTGAACTGAATTGGCTACACCTTCTGCACCCCGGACTGTCAACAGAACCCGTCCAAATCGTGTTCCACTAAGGCTAACTCCATCGGAATCTGTTGTTGTACTAAAAGGTGCAATGGTTGAATTCAAAGATGATTGCCAAATGGTTGACCTCGCATTCACTTTTAGTTGACCTCGACTTTTGAGAAAAGTTCGGCTAATTATTTGAAATGGAGACATACTTCATGGAAATAAGATGACGGGATATTGAAGAGGGAAGATATCAATGTTGTTGAAAGTGAAAAAATAATTTGTTATGATTGGAGCTTGTTGTTTGTGTTTGTGGAGTCGGATCTGAAGCTCCAAGACAACGCTTGTTGCATAGACACTAATTTAATAATCATGATAATTAAAAAAATTAAAAAAAGAGGAAAATGGAGGGGTAACTAATTAATTATGAGAGATTTGATTATTTAGATAAAAAGCATGATGTCAGCGATGATGAAATAATTGAAGATGTCCTGAGCCTACGAATCTGTTTTTAGTACGCAGATGTAGAAGATATTTCTGCAATATTTTAGTTTATGATGCCGACAACAAATCCTCAATCTTTGCAACAACTTCAGCAAATAAAACCCCCGGCTGCAACGTTGAACCCTCTCATCATTACATCTAATCATTCTAGGCGATCATGTGTGCTAAATTTGTCGGACGATCTTAAAAAGAAAGTGGAACAAAAAAACATTCAAAAACTCCAAATTAGTGACTTGAACAAGTTTCTCAAGATGAAGGGAGGAGCTATCAACAAGAATAATCCAAGTCCGACAAACAACATTTTCGACAACTTAATTCAAATGAAACCGGTTCCAAAATCAGCATTGAGTATGACTGCAGCAATGTGCCTCCATTTTTTTGGATATGAATTTGCACGAAGTTCCAACTTAGCATTATTTACTTCCTCCAAAACGGGTTTTACAGGAGTTGCAGCACTTCCAATTGCCATGACCTTCGTCAGTCCATTTTCATTCTGTTTGCTTTGGTTCTATGGAAAAAAGCTAGAACAAAATGGACCCAAGGTAGCTTTAAGGATCACTTCACTCTTTTGCATGACAGGAATGTGTCTGTTTGCAGGCTTCATGTCTTTCATAGATTATTTTATATCCCACCAAAATAACATGTTCTTGTCAAAAGTTATAGTTTGGTCTTCCTTTGTGTTTCAAAATAGTTATGCTCATTTGTTGTATACACAGCATTGGTCATTTATTGGTTCTGTTCTGGACAAGAAGCAGGGTGCAAGATGGTTTGCATCGATTGCTGGTGCAACTTCTATAGCCTCCACCATTGGAGCGTCAGGGGCTTCTCAACTAACTACTGTCTTAAGGCTACCAGGCCTTATGCTGGTGACTGCACTCGCGCTATGTGCCAGTACTTTCTTTGCTGAAAGAGCGTATGTGCTCTCTGAAAAGGTATGTTACTCTCATTTTTACACTTGTTTTGTCCTAAAGAAATTTTTCAGTATTTTGTAACCTTGGTTTGCTATTCATGAACAAATATATATGCTTATATATAGCATGGATTTGAACCAGTAAAAGAAAAATCAAAAAAAGACAAACACTCTGACACCGAACAAAGTACATTGAAAAAAGGTCTGGATCTTTTCAAGAGAGTTCCTATTCTTGGAGTTTTATTTTGTGAAGTTTTGAGCTTCCAAAGCCTTTCCATGTTATTAAATGTTTCTTTCGTTCGTATGGTGAAGAAAACGATCGAAAATGATGCTCTACGAGCCGCGTGGACCGCTAAGGTAAGTACTGGATTCATTGCCCAATTACTCATTCTTCTCTAACCTCTTGATTTGTTCTTTGCTTAGTTTTATGCATTAATTAATGGTACAAGTGGAACCTTGCAATTTTTTATTCTCCCATTTGTCATGCAACATATCAACCCCATATGGATATGGAGAATCATGCCTATAGTTTTGTTTTTTGTTTCACTCTCAACCGTCATCATGAAAACACCATCACTACTTGTAGTTAGTTCTACCTTTTTCCTGGCGAAAATGATGGATTACTCCTTTCGGGGAGTTGCAAATGAAATGGTAAGTCTAAAGCTAAAAATCTGCAAAACAATATTTGGATTTATTTCCCCATAGCACTAATTATATCGTTTATGCCATATTATAGGTCTATGTTCCACTTGATTTTGACAGTCGGTTTCTTGGAAAGGAAATTATTGGAGTATTTGCAAATCGTTTCGGAAAATCAGGAATTTCTATTTTTCTATCCATCTTAACTTCTCTATTTGGTGATATGGATATATCACAGTTGTCTCTGCTTAGCACAATCGCTTCTTCTATTTGGTTAACATTTTCACTGAAAGTGAGCAATATGATATCTGATACCAAAGCTACAACCACGAATGCTAAACCAGAAAATGAGAAAAACAGAAAGAAAAAAGAATAACCATTTATCATATAATGGAGAATGCGCCTCATACGCATTCGAATTTTAGATTTATTGAACGTTCTAGAATGATCCTGTTGATATCGTATATATTGTATAAAACGCATATGAAAATGTAATACGTCCTATTTTTCATTTTTGAAAGGTTATTGGAATGGAAATAATCTAATGTCTCGATCATTTTGTGTAAAAACTAAAGTTAAGAAATTTACTAGGGTATAGATGCTTTTGGAAAGGTAATGTGAAGTAGATTTTGTTTACTCAATTTTTTATTCTTGGATCTTAGCCAAATGGGAAAGATCTACAATCTTATAATCTTCTCCAGCATCCTTCAAAATAGCATCTGATCCATCAATGCACACTAATTCTCCCTCGACTCCCACATCAACACCACCAGTGACCAAAACTGTATCGTGTTCTTTTGGTTTAACAAGAGTCATCTCGCTTGCACGAACATCGATATTTGATTGATCGTCCAACATGACAGTTGCCAAATCATCCTGTTGGATTTTTTGAATCGTTCCCTCTGCGTCTTTATCTTTGATTTTGACACAAACACGTTCCATGAACCATACAGGAACTTCTGTGGATTCATTGTGTTCAGATGCAGCACTATGATCCGTTACAGTGTTGGGTGTTGAGGCAGTAGGTGTATACGTGTCATTGTTTGTATTAGCAGTGGAGACACTTCCAGCGACGGAGTTGGCGTCACTGTCATTATGTGTGGAAGGTGTCCAAGTAGATCCTTGTTCACTAGGCGATGTGGATGCCCATCCTATTATATTTATATTCGTTAATAAGATTTGTTACGAAACTAGAATATATCAATATTTCGATGAGAATTAAAGAAAAGTTAAACCTACCTCCTCGATCATTGTCTGATGAATATGGATTATCGGATTTATCGTTTGTATCTGAGGTCGATCCCCATCCTCCACTGGAATCATTATTAGATTCACTTGTACTGTCCATAGATGGTCTCCAGATATCGTCGGTAGAACCTGAATGTGACGGAGTAAATCCACTGTCGATAAAAAAGATGCAAAGTCATGAATTTAAAGTATATTCAATCATGAATAAAAAAAGTGAAACAAATAGACGTACCCTTCGTGCATGGGAGTAGCTCCTCCGTGCATAGGTGTAGCTCCTCCATGCATAGGTGTTGCACCACCCATGAATGGGGTTGAGGGAGCACCAATACCGTTGGAGTTACTCATTCGATCGGGGTTATCTGTAGCACCAAATTTATCCCCAATGACGGCCACTCGTTCCCGAACAACCATGATTTTTTTTAGACGAGAATGCAGTTCTACCTGTACATGTGTAGGTGTGGCATCGCACACGCAGCCCATATAACCTTTCCATTTTCCAGACTAAGAGAAACAAAACAATGCATTAGAATGAAATCCACAAAAATGAAAAAGAAAATGAAATGTCTTACCTGTATACGAACGGTCTTTTGTATAAGAGAATCATCTCGCCGTCCTACCAAAAAAGAAAATTGAAATTGAGAAATACAATCATGATAAATAACATTTTGACTGAAACAAAATTACCTCTTCCAGGGCCTCCTCCTCCCCGTTGAGCTGCATTTCCGTATTGATTTGAATCATTTGCTGCATTCCGTGTCTGACTTCGACTACCCGCCAAGACACAAGAACGACTTCTCACCACAAAGATACCAGCATGTTCTTGTCTCGTTTGCGAGAACAAAAACAATTGAGCTCGATTCATACGTTTGATAGTGGCAGATTTACCCTTATGTGGACCTTCTGCCACTGTAACTGCATCATTGACACGGATTTGATTCCCTTGTACATCTAAAGCTACCGCACGACCGGAACTGGAATTTCGCTTTCCTCGTAAATCTTCTGGGCGAACTTCTCTAACGATTCCGTGATGATTAATCACTGTAAATTCTTCCCGTCCAACACGAACAATCACTCCAACTTCATTAGCAGATCCTCCTCCCGTCAAAACGACCAAATCATGCAACTCGTACCCTGCAAGTTTGTCTTGACCGGATTGAATTTCTGCAGATTCCTGTAATTGAGAAACGCGGACACTGATTTCTTTATGAGTCATATCTGTCAAGACGACAGCTGTAAAATCGGTATCTCCCTCCAATTGCTCTACAGCCACAACAGATCCAGTCTCGTTGGAATAACGACCATCAATGACTTTCACATGAGCACCAATGGGAATGTGTTTCCGAACTTGAGTGGACAAGAATTCAACTTCGGTCATACCACCCAAATCCGCCGTATTGGAATCTGGTTGTACTTTAACGGTACTATTATCAATACTAAGGAGTTTTCCGCGCAATCCAACCAAATCTCCCTCAATCACTTCCACTGTATCACCAATCATCAACCCTCCTCCCTTAGCAGAAGTTAAGGCGGCTCCTGTAATATCCGACAGTTCATCGAGAGCCGAAGCAGCCATGCGAGAACCTTCATTCTCATCATCTTTCAGATCATCATCATAACCATCATTGGTTGCCTTTTTACGTTGTCGGAATCGTTGTAATTCATCTAATGTGGGTGGATCATCTTCTCCACAGGGTTTAATCATAGTCCCAACAGTGACTAATTTAAGTAGATATCCATCATGATAATAATTTCCTTCAAAGTAATCGCAGATGTCGTTCGTAAAGGGAGCACGTTGTCGAATATAATCTCGGTTTAAAGCCGCTAAATCTTCCGGATTGAAGAATTTTTGTGGAGGACGGACGGTACGACGACGAATTTTAGCCTCTTCGGGAGTTAAATCGGCAAGAGTGAGATCTAAACGTGGCACACATTGAATCACACATTTGAGGCCACCTTCACGAATATCTTTGACAATGGCTAAATCTCCTTTGAAATGTCCTCGTGTCATTCGGACCCAATCGTTGCGTTTGACGGGTTTTTTCTTAGGTACAACGGATAAGACCGTGGTCATATCCTGAATAGGGATTAAGCGCATACTATAGGTCATTAAATTTCGTATCCCCTGGACTGCTTGTATCAATGTGGGCTCACTATAACTCTCGACATAGACTTTGCCTTTGGATTGAGCTGCAACTGCAGATGTGATTCCTAGAGGTTTTCCCATACGAGCAAAACTGACACATTTATTCATAATTTGACAAACTAAATCCTGTTCTTTTCCATTCGGACAACTAAACATCCACAAACTTGGATCATTCACAGAGGGTAAAAGACTCTGCTGTGACACTGCTGTAAAACTCTGTGGAGCGACATGATCTCCCATATCCGTATCCAATTGGTCCATCACATCTCGATCAACCGTACGACGTGACAGCAAATGGCGCGATTCTACCTGTCGAGTCACTTCTTCCACACTCAAATTGGCCGCATTGGCAAAGACTCCTCCGGCCTGCTGACGTCGACGATCGATTTGACGAGAAATGGCATTGAATTCTTCTCCCTGATATTCTCGTTTTTTATCTTCGTCCGTGTAATGCCGTTTTACCACATCATGAGGATCGTGATGTGTCCCATAGGGTTCTTCATCATCCTCATCTTCATCTTCATCGCTCTCGTCGACTTCCGCTTCTTCATCAAAAAATTTATTTTTGGGTCGTTTGGTTTTCGTAGGAGGATTGCTTTGTTTGCGTTTTTTCGATGTGGATGATTTGACGGGTGCTAGATCTGCTTCTTCGTTGTCATCGCTATCATTGTCTTCCGAGGAGGAATCGCTAAGGTTGGTGGTGGAGCGTCTTTGTGTCGTGGTGGCTTCTAAATCGGAATCAGAGTCGTCATTGTCTGATGCAAACATGTCATTGTTGGTCGGTGGTGGAGCCCGAAAGAATTTTCCTCCTGCTCGCGCTCTTAATTGTTATTGTAATTGTAATTGCGTTGCGTTTGTGTGAGAGATTAACGATGGTGGTGATCATGATCATGATGATGATATGGAAGTTACTTACGACATGGTGAATTGTTTCAATCAAATACAATCTACAACTTTGTAGGGTTTCCTTCACTTGATGAATTATAATTGTAGCTTATGTATACTTCGTTTGTTAAGTACTACAATACCTCACTAACTCCTTTCTTGTTTTGTTGTTGTTTGTTGGAGGGGCGAGATAGATAGATACGTAGGATACGGAGTTATGAATTGATTTTTTTATTTTAATTGACAGCAAATTATTATTTTTTTGGCTATTTTCATCCGCTCAAAATCATTACTTTTACGACATTCTTCTACAGCAGAGACAGCTTTCGATTTAAAATTTATATATTCTTTGTGACGTCATAAATTTACAAATATCCGTAGCTATGGACGATAGACAGATGACCAGTCAAAACTCTATCAATAATCCATCAATCTTCATTATTCTCAGAACTATCTTCCATCAAACAAGAACAAGAACAACAACAACAACAACAACAAATCATTCGATACACCATTAAATACAGCGACTGAAAACGAAATAAATCATGTCCCATAATAATTGGAACCCAAATAACAATCATAATCACTATGGCAATATAGGTTTACCTCCACCTCCACCACCACCACCTCCTCCACAGGCTACCTATTCCAATGGATACTATACAAATGCTCAACCTTCAATACAATTTCCTTATACAAATATCAACCCACCTCCTCCACCACCACCCCCTCCACCAGCTTCTTATTCTAATTATTCGTATCCATATTCACAACCAGCTACTGTTTATCCCCCACCACCTCCTGCCTATTATAACACTATTTCTAATGCTACGAATATTACTCCTACCAAGAGAATACAAAACTATTCTACCCATCCTTCCAACAATAACAACAAAAAACAAAAGTTCAATGAAACTAATCCTCAACATCATTATACATGCCCCAATTGTCCCAATGTAAGCTTTCCCTCCCAAAAAGCCCTCACAAATCACATCTCCACCCATATAACTTGCAAACACCCAGGATGCACCTATATCGCCAGTAAAAAACTCGTCAATGCTCATTATGCCAAACATCATGGACAGTACTCTGGGTCAGGATTTAAAAAAATACAAATTCAACTTCCGGGACATCCCACACAAAGATTTAAAGTATGTGTCGGTGATGATCCAGAGGATATACAAAAATGGATTGCCGAACGGAAACGCAATTTTCCAACGAGACAAAGAAGACTAGAAGTTCAAAAACAAATAGAAGAAGGAGGTGTTTGTTCTTTTACATCTAAACCTAAATGGGCCGACGCTGGAAAAGAGGAAGGCGATATCATGCATGATAAGACAAAGGCTAGTGAAAAGAACATGGAGTCAATAAAGGAGCAACATAAAAATATAAAAGATGATCCACAGGAAATTGACAACACCACTACGAACAAATCAGAAGAAAAGTCAAATGAAAAAGAGAGTAATATTCTATCCTCATTGCTTGGTGGATATGCCTCTTCTAGTGATGACGATGAGCAAAAAGAGCAATCTGATAAGGAAAAAACACCTAACGAAACAAATCAAAATTCCACTAAGGAAATCACTCAGACAACGATTCATGATAAATCATCGAAGCAGCAAAAGGAATCAATCCCACCCTCTCCTAGCAACAACACCTCATCCCAAAATACCAAATCCATCAAAAAACTATGTCACAATTATACTCGAAAAGGGAAATGTCATCGTGGATCCTCCTGTCCATATTCACATGATGAAACAGCCCGACAACATCATTTACAACAACAAAAGACTCGCGCGTCTTCCAAACAAAACCAGAATTCCAATAAGAAACGATGTTCGACACCCAAAACTCTTCTCAAAAAGTTATTGGAACGTGAAATACGACGTGAGACTTGTTTGACACTTCAATGTTTGAGATATATAGTCCAGAATGATTATTTTATGGGATTGACTACTACTGTGACTAGCAGCAATAATAATAGAAAAGAAGATGGAAACGATGAATAATGAAAGATCTACAAAGAATATAATCCAGTGTGAAGCAGTGATTTGTTTGAAACGAAATGGAAGGAGGATCCGATGAGAAGCTTTAATATGCTCATTATGATCCTTTATGACTTGATATCATATAAATGAATATTTTTTTAAAAGAATGCCTGAAGTTTAAATACGTCCCTCTTTTACCATCCTGTTATTCCTTTCTAAGTGCACCTCTTCACAAACTATAGATAACAATGATGCTGGGGAGACGTCCCAAGCTTTCAAAAATCACGATTTCAATTTATATCCATAAATTCAAATTATTTACATCTCTATATTTGAATACGATATTATAGAGTTTTCCCTTTAGAGCAAGCTAATAGAGTTCAGATCTAGACACGATGAAATAGCAAACGTTTTTGTAGAGCATTCATGTTACAAGAAAGCAATGGATTATCTTTGACATTGCAATTATCTCAAATGAATCCTTCTAGAACACATGCATAGCTCGTTTGTAATTTTGAATTTGACCCAGGTCATGATGGCTATTGTTGCTACTAACTATGTTTCTTAGGATCGAATCAAATTCAATGCAATTTTGACCCCCATCATTTTGTGACAAACGTTCTGTTACTCCTCCAATGAAATTCAAGCTGACGTCATGTATCTCAAACTTGCCGTAATTTCAACTTTTCGTCTCTCTGCTGTATACTGTTACGTAGATAGTATATGAATCAATTTATCTCACCTAATTAATTAGGACGCAATCGATCAAATACTCGGGCAGGTTTAAATACGGCCGATAGCTATTACACGTACAATCAAAGCACTAAAGGCCAAGTCAAGATGATGGCCGCTCGGTTATCCAAGATGGCACTCCAACAGAGGAGTGTATTATCTTCTCCCATCCAACAATCACGTAGAGGAATGGTCTCATTGGAACGTATTATTGAAAGAAGAGATGGAGAAATTGGAACTGGAGGAAGAAACTCCAACGCTGGGGTCAAAGTAGCTGTTTTCGGTGCTAGTAGTTTCCTCGGACGTTATGTATGCGGTAATCTTGGTACGTTGTTACGAGATATTGCGTAGAGACAAATGTTGTGTTCTTTTGTGACATCTATCGGATTGTTGTTCATCCTTAAAAGGTGGTGGATTGCAACGTGATGTTGAGGTACACGATTTAACATTGCATAGATTAAAAACAATTGCATCTAACTTTTGAGCGTTACATTACAGGAACAAATGGAGTACTTGCTTACATTGGAAATCGGGGAGATGAGTTTGACCTACGTCACTTAAGACCCATGTTCGACCTTGGCCGAACTAGATTTGTGTTCTATAGCTCCAAAGATCGTGATTCTATGGCAGAAGTGATCGCTGATGCTGATGTTGTGATTAACCTTATCGGAAAACACTACGAAACAAAAGCATTGGCGAATAAGGAAGAATTCCCCTACTATCACATGAAAACTAACTTCACGATGGAACAAGCAAATGTAGAAATACCTCGTACTGTAGCAGAACTATGTACGGAAATGCAAGTTGATAATCTTATCCACGTTTCCTCCATGTCAGCTTCGCCTGATTCCAGTAGTGAGTTTTCAAAAACAAAATATGCAGGTGAAGTTGCTGTCAAAGAGGCGTTTCCCTGGGCTACGATTATCCGTCCAACTCAATTGTTCGGAGCTGAGGATAGGCTTTTGAATTGGTACGCTAATGCGGCAGCTGGATCACTCCCATTTGTTCCATTTATCAATGAGAGTGAGGCTCTTACTCAACCTGTTTATGTAGATGACGTAGCCAATGTTATTGCTCGCATTATTGATGATCCAGAAAAATTTGAAGGAAAGACTGTAGATTGCTTTGGAGCACAAGATTTCACATATAAAGAATTAGCGGACTTCGTTTATGATATTACGTCACAAGAACCTAGAAAAGTAGATTTACCCAAAGAGTTAGTAAAGACCATGGCCAAGGGTTTGGAACTTTTGCCGTATCCTATTCTTACGCAAGATATGGTGGAACACATGTCAGAAGATTGTGTGCCTACAATGACACCGGAAGAATATAAAAGTCAGGATTCTTTTCTTACAATGGAAAACTTTGGTGTCAAGCAAACTCCAATCGAAAAGGTTGCCTTCGACTACTTGCACAGGTTCCGTAAGGGTGGACACTTCGTATTAACCGGTGGTTATCATGATGGCGTAAATGTGAAATAAACTCCTTCTACATAGCGTGACATACTTCCTGTGAAGTTTGTTTTTCTATCTTGTCTAAATATACATCGATTATGCGATGTATTTCCCCGAAGCAGCATGCTCTCTTTAACATAAACTAATAGGAGCAGTCTTAAATTTCTTATGATATGTACTTATTTATATTACAAGAATCATTGTTTCAATGCATCAATATCTTCCACTAATATTAAAGACTAATAAGTTCAGGGAAATCTACAATCATATCCATAGAAGAAAGAACTTCTTCTCTATCACCTGGTGTCCAAAATACTTCAACAGCATTTAAGCAATATCCATCGTCGACTGTGCAATCACTTGCAATACTAGACAAGACTTCCTTTGTCCCAGAAATACTGAATCCAGCTCCATCAAATCTTTACGGTTTTATAATTTGAAAATAGTTTGTTGAGTGTTCAATCAAGCTTGTTTGCATGAATCAACAAAAGTGGTCGATAAAAGTACTTACTTTGTAGAATCTCCTTGGATCTCAATGACAAGACTTACAACTACTTGAGTAACCCCACCACCCTTTTCATTACTATCTGGCCCAGGAATGTATTCCTATCAGAATAAAAACAAGCAAAAAAATAGATTTAAACAAATCTGCTTTACTGAAACACAAAGAACCATATCGAGTAAAACGTACCTTTTCAAATTTGGCTGCTTCCTTGTTGGCTAGATCATTAAATGATCGTTCCGCCTTGCCAGCATCCTTTTCACTAAACCATGTACTAGAACTACAGGCAGCAGTCCAATCATCACTTTTTCGTAGCAAAGCAATACAAACTTCATTTCCCAGCCTGGCTAATTGTTGAGGTGAATCTCCACCTGCTCGAGCCTTTTGTTCCAATATACCGAATATTGAAGAAGAAGATCTATCAATAGCCTGGAGCGCCACTTGTACTTTTCCGACCGTGATTCCTTTTCCCAAAGTTCCATCTTCTTCAAACATTTTCTCAAAAAAATTAAGTTGAGTGGATTTATTGGAGGTGCTGGGTTTCAGCTGAATGGAAGGTTGTAGGT
>Ga0209092_10001195_pt1 | contig 25998 bp, 22 predicted proteins | sample FraStrMetagenome_FD_187446 | JGI IMG/M metagenome (GOLD analysis project Ga0209092, IMG submission 187446) | Marine eukaryotic phytoplankton communities from Arctic Ocean - Fram Strait ARC3M Metagenome (SPAdes) (version 2) | ecosystem: Environmental > Aquatic > Marine > Oceanic | place: Fram... | reverse complement strand
AATGCTTTTCAAATCTTGTTATGAGACTGCTGGGATAATATTTATTCTAAATTCTATATTTGTGTTCATGAAACGAAAGCTCCCGAATTGAAGAAGACAGCCTACGAAATACATTGCGAGAGAATGCTTTTTAAATCTTGTTATGAGACTGCTGGGATAATAGTTATATGCTTTATTTAGTCTGTGCCAACAATATATATATTATATATCTACCTATTTATCAAAGCACCATACAACTCGATGATCATCATCTTTTCTCACGGAGGATTCATATCCATATCGTGCAAAGTACGCAACAGGCCAGCAATGCATATTGGTTTCTCCGGGCGGTAACACAAAGCTTTGACGTTCGGGGGCATTGGTAATATCATAAACAAAGGGTTGACAATTTGGTAACGCGTCATTCGTCGATGGGACAGGATCATCTGTATTCAGATAGTGTTCCGCATGAATCTCAATATTGGTATTCGTATGTTTCATCAACCTACCAAAATGAATCCTTCCATAATTATTTCCCGTCACACCTCGCGATGTAAATGGATCCAAATAGGTGATTCGATAGTTGGAGGATAAATTCGTTTGATAACAAGATTCCAAAAATTGATTTGCTGCAAAAGCGCCAACTGAAATTCCAATAATGTGCAGGGATCGAAATAAAAAATTGGTGGAATGGTCTTCGGTCTTTAATGACGTACGATAATATTTGTGGAAACACTGCGATAATGCATCCCCTACGGCTTGACCGTCATAGGCAGCTGTGAATAAATTCCCACGAACATTCGACCAATCATAAACAATCACGGTCCGTCGATTCTCCTCCATTGTATCATTCGGAGGGACATTGGAATGATCATTATTAGGATGATAGTTTAGCATTTGAGACCTAATATTCTGATCTAAATCACATTGTTGAATGACATTGCGCAATTCGGTGGTTAACACATCGGGACCTCCCGCTCCTGGAAATAGGAGGACCAAGTCTCGACTAATATCCTTCTCCTTTTGATTATTATGATTATTGGTGGTGGTGGAAGAATCTCCTTGGGAAGATATCGAATTTGGAAAGTCAGAAATTACTTGATCTTGTATTTTGGACAATCGTGATTGAAAAGCGATACGTTCCAATGGTGATAAATTGAGATTTTGAGGGAAGGAAAATGATTGGATGGGTTGGAATTGGAATTGGAAGGATATAGAGAACCATAAATAATAGGTGTATAGGGAGAAGAGGAATGGAACGGATGGAAAGGGATGATGTTTGGAAGAACGGTTTGTTTGGGTGTGGGATTTCATGTTGGTGGTCCCAAGAATCGGATTCTTTTTTGTTGGTCGATGATTTGATTTACAATGGAAGGAAACGAACAAGATGTGATTCGATGGAGGGTGATGGGATCTATCCGATATGGATTCCGTTTGTCAATTTGAGACTTGAAGTTCCACACTCACATATCTCATGTCTGACACCCGACTGACTAATTAAACTAGAATCCTAATATGTAATCATAATCTTTCATACGTACGTAATTGGTAGAAATATATATCATAGACACATACGGTCAAACGCTCACAAATATCCAGAGATATATCCGAAAGTGAGCACAATCTTTGACCACAATATTTATTTGAATAGCAAGACAGATTCGTCAATACATACTTGTCAAAGAAATCCCAAACGATGTACCGTACCTTCATCTCTCTTTCCCTTCTTGTTACCACAAATGCGTTTGCACCAACACCCTCCTTCCTCCCTTCCACCACCATCACCTCCACTACCACCACTACTACCACCACCACATCCCTCCCCATGATTGGAGGTATGCTCCAAGGATTATTTGGAAAAAAAGATGCCGAAATTACCGAAACTGTGTATTTTGATGTGAGTATTGGTGGAAACGCCGCTGGACGTGTGGAGATGGGGTTGTACGGGGATGTCGTCCCCAAAACGGCGGAAAACTTCAAAGCACTCTGTACAGGAGAAAAAGGATTTGGATTTCAAGGATCTATTTTCCATCGTGTCATTCCTCAATTTATGATTCAAGGTGGTGATTTTACGAATTTCAATGGTACTGGTACGTATGTTGTTTGTGTTTGTTTGGGTATATTTTGGATTTGGTTTTTTCGTTGATGTTTCATTTGTGATCCTTTTTCCATCATTTGGTACAGGAGGAAAATCCATTTATGGACGTACGTTTGAAGATGAGAATTTTGATCTTGTTCATGGAGGTCCTGGAACACTGAGTATGGCCAATGCTGTAAGTATCCAATTGATTTCGAATAACTGATGGTGGTTGAAGAATTCCAAATTCTTTGGATAATCCATTGGGAACGATTGACAACTTTCGTCACCCACGTTTGAATACTCATTTTCTCATTGTATGTCTCCTCCTTCGATACTTCCACCAACTACCAAACACCTCCCCCCCAACAATACGATTGGAACATACAAAATAAAATAAATAGGGTCCCAACACGAATGGATCTCAATTCTTCATCTGTACAGCGGATACACCTTGGTTGAACGGGAAACATTGTGTTTTTGGAAAAGTTACCAAGGGAATGGAAGTCGTACGTGCTGTCGAACGTGAAGGGAGTCCCAATGGTTCTCCCAACTCCAAAATTGAGATTACTAAGTCTGGTCTTCTTTAAAACAAATGGATTGGAGGAGGAGTTCCCGTGGTTGTTTTTTTTTTCGTATCCAACATGAAATAAATGGATAGAATTTCAATGGGACATATATCTAAATCAACTCATTTGTTATCTTATTTTTTGATTCTTTCTTTGGATATTGAAATTTGCAAAAGCATACTTTTTTTTTGGCGTTTTTTGACTATTCGAGAGGCAAAAATAGATTCTTGAAATATTATCAACTATACTATATATATAATGAAAAACAGTCAATTCGAATGGAGAGTACCAACTCGTTATTATTGTAGGAATATTGTTTATGATTCGTTGCTGACAATGACATGACATGTCAAATCAAATAATGGGATCGTTTCTCTTCTTTCTCTTCATGATCGTCTTTACCAAACGTTTTACGACATTTTTTTTCTTTTTTTTCGGAGGAGTAGGTGACATTACTTCTTTGTTCGAACGACACTCGGTCGATTTATCTTCTTCTTCTTCTACTTCCTCGGAGGTAGTCGATTCGTCATTTTCATCATCACTGGTGTCTTCTTGATCTTGAATAGGTTGTACTTTGTTTGGACTAAGTTCTTCCTTTATTGTATTTTTGCAATCCTGTTCTTCGGAACTTGTTTTTGACTTAGTATACGTAGAAGAAGTGGAAGTGGAAGTAGAAGAAGAGGATGATGATGATGATGATGTAGAAAGTAACGAATTTTCTGCTTGACTGTTTTCCTCAATATCAGTCAAACTTTCTCTCTCTCGCTCTACATAACTTTTAGGTGATTGTTTGAACTCCAACCCTTGAAAAGATGTATTTTGATGGTATGGTTTCTTATTTTGACTGCTTTCATCAGACGTGTTTGTTGTGACATCAGAGCTATCATATATGGATGTGGATGTTGCTGATGATGCTGAAGAGGAATATTGGGAAGATTCTGCTTGCGTTTGCTCCTCGACATTCTCTATGATAGTGTTTGTTTTGTTATCATGAGAGTTAATATTTTCTTCTGATATTTTAGAACTTGTACTTTTATCTTCATAAGATCTTTTATCATAACTTTCGTCATAGCCATTGCTTTTAATGTTGAGTTCATGTCTTGTTTTCTCCGAATTCGAATCCGAATCCGAATCCGAATCCGACTTCTCTAAATTCTCTGGGTTATCGGAGGCACATTTTTCAATATTATTATCTTTTTTTGAAGTTTTCTCGGCACAATCAGGGGTTGGGCTATTTGCATTTGTATTTGCATTTGTATTTGCATTTGTATTTTCATTTATGATCGTGCCGTCATCCTTTGATGCAAAAGAAGTGATTCGTCCATCTGCATTCGTACTCTTGGATGTCTCACATTGAATGTCACTCTCAATATCACTAGAAAATTGTGTGTCAGTGGGATTTTTAGGAATAATACTCTCACATTTTTTATCCTCATTGCATTCTTCTTCGAAAGACAATTGTGTCTTTGCATTTCCTATAGCGTTATTTAATGCAAATTTATTAGTGCCCTCTTTTATGCTCGTTATCGTGGATCCCATTTTTATTCCTAATCCCTTTCCTATGGAACTTGATAAGTTACTTTTACTCCTAATACTGAACTCATCGTCTCTCCAATCTACACTTTGCGTTAGTGCACTTACTAGATCATCTTCTTGATAGGCTTGGCGAGTTTGATTTAAAGGAGTGAAATGATTAATATTGCATTCAAGTTGCTGTAGTCTCTGTTGAAATCTAGAAAGATCCATACTTTCGTCGACAGATAAATTAGATAATCCAGTATCGTTGAAATTTTTGATTCTATTACTCTCTGCTTTTAATGCCACTTTCCATGTTTTTCCTATTATTTCTTTTATTGGAGGAGAATTTTTGTATTGCTTATCTTGGTTCTTATTGGTGATACTTTGATTTGTATTCTTATGAAGTGGTGATTGGTTGTCTATATCATCTTCCTGATCAGAAAATTTACCATTTTTTTTCTCAATCGATTCTGATGAATTTGGGTCCTTTTTTGTTTCATAAATCTTTTTTCGAGGAAAATCTTCATACTTCGAAGTACCTCCTTTAGCATTTACGTCTATCTTTCCAGAGTCTGGTGTATTCTTTTTCAAAACACTAATATTTTCTTCTATTGTATCTACATCCGAACATATCGGCATGGTTTTTTTATCAGGGGGTGAAGTAACTAATCTTTTCTTTTTGCCTTCCTTACTAAATGATGAAAACAGAGAAACATGTGTTTTTGAAAGTGGAGATATTTTTTCTAATAAACTGCACTTTCGACGAACATGTGATTCATCGGGACCTACGTTGAGTTTAGGACAAGAACATGAGTTAGCTGGATCATTGTCATTCATACTTTTGTTCTCTAAAGCAGTTTTTGATATCGGTCTAGAAGGGCTTGTCTTATCGCTATTATGTTTATTCGATAAAGTACTTATTGCATTATTTTCAACCATAGAGAGCACGTCTAGCTTCTCTGCCGTACCCTTTGATTGATTCTCTTGGCCTACTTCATTGTTCTCTGTAAGCGCATTTTCTTTGATTTCTTTTGAACCATTGAGCAATTCTGATTTAATTGCGCCAGCTGCCGATTCATGAGCCTCTTGATTTAAGTTTTTAACAATCAATTTGTTTGGATCATCTCTCTTGATATGGGCATAGATGTCGTTTTTATTTAAATGCGAAGTCAGAGTTGTAGCAATTTCTTTTTGTAAATCTTTTCGCATGCTATGTTCTAAACTTTTGATATGTTTTGACATTTCTTCTTTTAAGGAAGATTCTCGTTCGCGTTCATTTTGCAGTACAGCCTTCAACAGGGCTGTGGTTTCGGTAAGCTCTTTTTGACTGCTGAGAGCAGCTGACGCTAATTCAATGGTCTTTTTCTCTAAAGTATCTTTAGATTTAATGCTCATGGGTGAAAGGAGAGCTTTCTCATCATAATTTTGAGTTTTACTGACTGGGAAGGTGTGAGAAGGTGACTGTCGAAAATAGGAAGCGTCAAATACAATAGTAAGCTTCAATTTAAGAGAAGATACATGTTCTTTTACACAAATGATTCAAGGGGTTATCTTACCGATTGGTTTATGGAATCCATTAGAATTAGGACGCTTTTATCGGTTATGAAGCACGATTGTATCACAGAATTATCAGACAGTGTGTTACCCTTAAATGAAATATGTTGCTGTGAGACTGGTGCCTTGCTTACAGAAATTCTGAAAAGTTCTTCCTTTAGATGTCTTATTGTCCAGTTCGATGGGACATTTAAATCTGTACATTTTCCTTCTTGCCATCTTACAATATACAAATGAAAAACTGGCACCGTTTCTGTATGATTTTGGTTATTTTGATTTGTCAAGGACATTGATATCTTGGGTTGAAACATATCTCTTTTACAAGAAATAGGCGACTGGATAAATTCCGACTGAAGAAATTTATGATTTTGTTGTTGCAAAGGAAAATTCATCATAGCTTCCATTGAAGCTATGTTTTGATCGTTCATCCTCATCTTTCTTTTCATTTGCGCTAACTCTTCCTCGTTGTGTTCTAAAGTTTTCCTCATTATTTCTAAATCCCGTTTCTTTCCCGCATATTTTTTTGCGAGACTATTCAGATTACTTGCCAACACATCTTGAACGCTCAATAAGTACTCTAAAATCAATTGGGCAATACGAAATAAATTAATGAAACAATCATCACTATAAAGATGTAAATCTTCATGAGAAATTTCTGAAAATATTATATTCTCCAATACCCTTTGCAGTGAATCGATGTCAACTTCATTCGCTATACGATCTACATCCAACTGAGTTATATCACGAAGATTTAGTTGGCCTTTACGTGATTGGAATGTAAATTTCTTTTGACATAGCAACAACTCAACATACGATTGAGGGATCTGCTTAGTTGGAGATGATCGAAGAGGTTTCATTTCTTATCTTTGTTTTCTATATGACTTTAAAAATCCTATTTAGTTACGGTTTTGATTTCTTCTGCACTTCTTGATTCAATTCGATTACAATAGCGCCTATCTGATGCGATTGATTTATCTTTGATTGACTATGTGAAAACAAATTAAAATGTGAAGGGAGTTTTTTCGAAAATATTTCGAATTGACTGTTTTGTAATTATGTAATAAAACTGTACCTCTTTTTAGGTCATGACACCATTTGACACTTCTTCGGTTGTACTAATGTAAATTTCAGATGACGTCACATATAAATAATTCAAAAGTCCTATAAAATAATGTGACGCACATTACCATCATAGATGTGATAACCTGCTCCAATTCACACTCGCATACTTAAATTTTAATATCTAACTCAAGTTTAATAAATGAAAATGCGAGGTCAAACATGTGTTAGCTGAGTCATAGCTTGGCAATCAATTCTGACTCGAGGCAGTAATAGTGACGTTTATAGTATCTTGACAAGCCCAAAATCCAAGATTTTGTGAAGTATTCACATAAAATCTTTCTAAGGACAAGTTTTTGACAACACAAATTAATATATTTCACGGACCTGAACGAATTTTTGACTTACCACACTGCAATAGTCTATATAATGAAATTAGTTCTCTATCATGCCCTGGTTGCATTATTATTCTCAAAATCAACTTCCTTCCAGGTTCTACAAGTAAATCACTTAAACACACGCCAAAATGCCAACATCGTTTCTATTTCATCTGGACTCTCTGTAGTATCTGAATTCGCAGTCGTTAATGTAGCTGTCGCAGTGGTTTCTGCCGCAGCAGGAGCAGCGACTCAAATTCCCAAAATTCAAGAATTAGAAGCCCAAAAATATAAGTTTGAAGAAGAGTTAAAGCAAGCAAAAAGTACTTTTTTATCGGTAAGTGATATCACTCCTGAACTATTAATTTGACCATTCAAAACTAGAAATATTGATGATACAATTTATGTTCGAATACTTGATGTTTCATATGCATTCTTAGTCTGAGAAAGAATTCAGGGCTAAAATTTCTCATTTAGAGGACGCCATGTTTGAAATGGACCGTGAGTTTGAGGGTCAAACAGCAAGAGCAAAAAAGAAATATGATGATACTCTCCGAAAGGAGCTTGAATCTCTTGCCGTAAAACTCAAAACTGAGTTTGAAATAGAATTGAATAATTCAGAGAATGTCTTTGAACAGGAAAAGCAAGCTGAACTACAAATCCAAGAAGTGCAGTTGAGGTACAAGTATCTACAGGAAAGCGGTGACAAGAGAAGAAATGAATTAGCTAAAACCTTACAAAGCCAAGCCCGTTTATCTATCGTTAACAGAGAGCTCGAGGAGGCTCTAGAAGCGGCAAAGAAAGAAATCAAATCTCTAAGCGAAATGCAGAACTCAAAGTTGTGGTGGCCGCTATAAGAGCAATTATCTACAGAATCTCGATGAAACTAATTGATCGAACAAGATTGATTTTATATCTATATTTTTATCCGTTATATTCTTTTCATTGATCGAATAGAAACATAATCTTCAGTATTTGACTCGAATGAAAGTGCCAATATTGATCGCCTTCAATTCACTACAGATAAAAATAAGTTGAAATTGTGAAGAAAAAATAGTTTTGCTATAAATTGTATGCTACTACAGTTTTATGCAGCACAAGATGACGTCATCGTATCAAAAAATCCCATAGGATTTTAGGATCGGGATACATCCACGTTGTTCAGTATCCAAGTTCAACTAGCGATATCAAACACTTCCAAATGGTTTCACATTTTTGTTGAACTCAAGTTCAATAGATTAAATTTGGATTTCGCAGATTTATTTGTGTCGTTAATAGTATCATCATCACATCAGTTGAAAAAAAAACAGAATTATTAGAGGATATCAGAGTCAAAATCTTACTAACGAAACATTTGAAATCCAGGATTCCAAAAATGAAAGTAGTTCTCTATCACACCCTGGTTACATTGTTACTTACAAAGTCAATTTCATTCCAAGTTGCACAAACAAATCGTTTAACCACACGCCAAACGACAAACAACATATCCAGCTCATCTGCACTGTTTATCATACCTGAAATTGCTGTCACTAATGTAGCTGTCGCAATAGCTTCTGCCGCAGCTGGAGCAGCGACACAAATTCCTAAAATTCAAGAATTGGAGGCACAAAAACTGAAGCTTGAAAAAGAGTTAGAGCAAGCAAAAAATGCGTTGACATCGGTAAGTTAGATAAGACATTACTGAAGTATTACGTGACTATAGAGATGATTTATCTTATTCATTATTGAACATTTTATGTTTTGTCAATACTCATAGTCGGAAAAGGAACTATTGGCAAAAATTTCTCATTTAGAAGATGCCATGTTTGAAATGGACCGTGAGTTTGAGGGACAAACAGCAAGGGCAAAGAGAAAATATGATAGTACTCTTAGAAATGAACTGGAGGATCTCACTGTGAGGCTCAAAAGTGAGTTTGAGGCGACATTAAAGCACGTTGCAGATCAATTTGAAGAGGAAAAGCAAGCTGAAATACAAATGCAAGAAAAGCAATTGAGATACAATTTTTTGCAAGAAGTTAGTGATAACAGGAGAAATGAATTGGCTAACACCTTGAATAGTCAAGCCCGTTTGTCTGTCGTGAATAGAGAGCTTGAGGAGGCATTGGGAGCTGCAAAAAAAGAACTAGAATCTTTAAATGATATGAAAAACTCGAAGTCCTGGTGGCCTTTTTGAGATCAACACAACATGAATCAATTAGATAAACTGAAAAAAGAGAAGAAAGATTAACTATCACAGAGAGATTAAATGGAGATCAGCACAAACCTTTGTTGGACGAATGTAGAAAGAACTTATAGCAACACCATGTTTTTATTTTTGTGACGTTAACTTTTGAGTTCAAATTCGAAGAATGACGAACCATTACAATCATTTTGTTGAAACAAAATTCGGGAGATAGAAAGGAAAGAAGCAAAGAATCAAGAAACAGCGATGATACATCAATTTTATACCATCTGGAAACGTTTCGGAAAACCCTGAAAGAAGAATTAAAATCAACATACAATAATATTCATATTCTTATCATTATTTAAATACCGTCGTCTAGGAATATGATTATAGTAATTGTTGAGGTGCATATCCATGATTGAAGATATCGCGGTTACAACTTTCTTGGTAGTATAGGTATGCAATAATTTGCTCTTATACTATCCTCTCTTTATTTTCTTTTTACGAAAAAGTGAACAAAAATGATCATTGCCATAATGATGTTCCTGGAGAGAGAGACAGCATGAAAATAACATAGGATATATGTAATCGAAGCTTGAAGCTTCGTACCTTTATGTCGTGGAAAAGATCACCAAGCTACTTCCAATTGTTGTTGTTCATATACCAATTGCAGTGAGAACATTTAATTAAGCCGTTTTATCTCTAAGTAATCATTCCTATACAGAAATCAGCAATCTTATCCTCTAAATAGAAAATTCTTAACTCCTACAGAATTTTGTTCTCATGTTAAATGTGATGACAACACACACTGTCAAACTCACTTCTCAAACATAATTAATATAGATACATAAAGAACAAAGCCGATTCTATCATCGTTCCTTTCTACCATTCCGATTTCACACATTCATCTATCTAACAACACAAATGAATTTATCAAAAGTGCTCCAAATCATTCTTGCTTTATCTGCATCTTCTGTAGTCAAAGCTGATAGACTCAATGAGATCAAGGTATGTCTCGTTTCATGTTTGGGATTTGTGAGATTATTTGTAAAACACGAATTGAAATGCTATTTTATTATTTCTCTCTCACATCACAAATTGTCTTTTGTCCAGATTATGGAAGGACACACTGTTCAAAATGACTTCTACAGTCCGCAACCACACACCTACATCGATCCTGAAGCCCTACCAGATAAATTCTCATGGGGGAACATTGAAGGAGTCTCTTACTTGACCAAGAATCTCAATCAACACATCCCACAATATTGTGGATCTTGTTGGGCACATGGATCACTCTCCGCATTGGGAGACCGCATCAAATATCAAAAGGATAAAGCATTTCCTCAAAACTCTGCCGTGGATGTCAATTTGTCCATTCAATTTATTTTGAATTGTGGTGGTGACGTTGCTGGTAGTTGTTACGGAGGTTCTGCTTCAGGAACTTATGAATTCATCAAGCAGGTGGGATATGTTCCCTTTGATACTTGTCAGCAATACTTAGCTTGTTCCTCTGATTCCAAAGAAGGATTTTGTGCACATGTTGATACAACTTGTAATAAGATGAATACTTGCCGAACTTGTAATACCTTTTCTCAATATGGTGGTGAATGTGTGGAGGTAAGTTTTATTGGTTCAGTATAAATGGCTGCTTTTACTAAGTTGTGCTCAGAATAAAAACATTGCAATTTTTACTATAGATTGAACCATTCCCAATGACTTCCATTGATGAATATGGTGTCATCACTTCCAAGGATGTACATGAAATCAAATCCGAGATTTTCTCACGTGGACCTGTTGCCGCTAATGTTAATGCTAATCCAATCATTGACTATGATGGATCTATTTTCACTGATGATACGGCATCGAAGTTCACCGATCATGTTGTTTCTATTGTTGGATGGGATGTTGACGAATCAACTAACACTCAGTATTGGATTATCCGTAACAGTTGGTAAGTTTTCAAGATTTTCTTCGTTACATCTATATTATAAACGAACTTGTATTCAAATACGTCGTTCCTCTCTTTGTTCTTAAGGGGTGAATACTGGGGTGACATGGGCTACTTTTACATTGAAGTTGGAAAGAATATTTTAGGAATTGAGAGTATCATCACTTGGGCTACACCCGGAACTTTTACTGTTGCTAATAAACCCTGCGCAGAAAATGGAGCTAATTGCTCAGATGGAAATGAAAAAATTGTAGATCATACACAGGTTATAGAGGAAGTTCAAGCTCGTCTTGCAAGGTTGTAAATAATTTATACTTCTTCCTTTCTGTTTGATGTTTTCAATTCTATTTTTTCAGCAGGACAATTAAAAACTGCAAATTCGTGAACACATAACGTTGTTTTAGTTTGAACGATTAAAAATAGAACACACTTTAACGTTTTCATCACAATTTCATTTACTCATATCACCAATTGATATTTTCACAAATAGTATACGCTTCTAGCTTTGGTGTCAAAATGAAGCTGGGGATATCTTACATTAGAATGTAAACTTTGGTATTCTTCGTTCCCTTTTATTCTGTGTAACAAGGTTCGCTAAATGTTTCCTTGCTTTTGATAAAACCGTTTTCTGTTTATCTTCGGTAGGACTTTTATCAAGCCTTTTCACTTCATTCAAAATTTCTTTAGTACGTGAAGCAAGTATCGATAATTCAATCTCATTTGATGTTTCGACCATACTCATTAGATGAGATCCAAATTCAAACTCCGATTGGACTGTTTCGGCATCACTATTGTCCTTAGGGTAGTTTTTGATGGTCCCACTATCTCCTCCGTAGCTATATTGTGATTTGCTTGCTGGAGACCATAGGACATTATCTTTCTTCGCCACAATAGTACCACTATCTCCACCATAACTGTGATCATCCTGTTTTGAATTCATAGAGGATGTGCTTTGCTTTTTGCTGGGTGGCGACATTAACGTCGAAACATACTTGGTAAGCTCAGATACATGATTCAAAATATCCGATGATTTGATGGAAAACATATCGGAATCAACTTTGTTCGATCTTGGTGTCTCTTTATTGGAATAGTTAAGGAAAGAACTTAGGCTTTGTGCTGAATTGGCACGTTTCCTTGCACTAGATGCTGTATAATGTGGTGTTGCGGCATATTTAGATCGTGATGGTGGGTAAGTGTGTATAGATCTATCACAGTGATTAGACATATTTTGAGACTCGCGTGAATTAATTGACCGGTGAGATGTTCTCAGCCTGAGTGGTAGGGGTGGTTTACTCTTGTATCTATTATTTTGTGATTGAATTGATAGATTAGGCATATTTTCCTTATTTTCTTGGTAAGTCGAATCGAGACTATCCTTATCGTCGAACCCAGATCGTTTATATCTTCCGAAAAAATCATTTTGTCTCTTGCTGTTTGTGGATTGATTGTCATGCTCATCCGATTCCACTGCACTTCGCATTTCACAAGCTTTCAATACAGTTAATGCAGCTGCTGCAGCAGCCGTTTGTTCATTGCTAACTGCTAATACAGCGGTAGATGCTTCAGCCGCAGCTTCTAACCCACTTTCGTGCATATTTTTCATTTTACTACCTACTGTTAATATCGCAGTAGTCGCTGCCTCTGCAGCTTTCTGAGAACCACCAGCCTCCAATACTGACGAGGCTGCTTTTATAGCAACGCTTGTCCAAGATTGGACTGATTTGAGAGATTTGTCATCCATTTCATGACAAGACTGAGATAAATTATTGTATCTGCTATAGCTTGATTCATCATCCTCTACAGATTTTCTTCTTCTAGGAACATGATTTCTGTCTTTTTTGGAATTTGAATGTGATGCCGGAGAAGAACGAATATTAATGTTTGGCTCTCTTTTACTCTTCTTTTCACGAAAGAAACGACTTCCAGATAATGGAGAACGAGCAAATTTAGGAGTAATTCGTCTTGAAGTTCTCCCTCTTTGGACTGATCTGTCTTTTTCACAGGGAGATTCTATCTCCGTACTTCGTTTAGAATAAAATGATGACTTTAAACTAATTTCATCCCTTATTTCACTTAAATCGTCTCCATTCAGTAAACGCTCTACTTTATCTTTATCCAGAAAATCTGGTATTTTTCCATTCAATATATCGCACAGTATTTGTTGATGAATACGTGATGAACGAGGTGATTTGCTGCAGTACGTTTCAGTAATACTGCTCAAATCAGATTCACTCTTTTCTATCATCAACGTGCGTCCAACCTGATTTGGAGGAGTTTGCTTATCCTCTTCAAGTTTGTGAAATTTTTTGACTAATTGGTCATTTGAATTAGAATAATATGGATTATTACCACTGCCTTTTCTCTGAACTGTTGATGCTGAATGGTTCGGTGTAACAAAAGCTCTGTTCACAACATCTTCATTCAAACTGGGAAGCATGTTTTTATTACTAATGTTGGAGTTTTGTAATGTTGTCTCCATTAATCTTGATGAAGAACTACTATTCGACATTCTGAATTTAGGTGGATGAGGAACTTCATATGGATCATATCGCTCTATTTCGGTTTCGTATTTATCACTTCTTTCGTCACCATCGTCGTGAAGCGGCGACTCGGGGTGACATAGATCAGCGTTGAGTTGCTTCATAGCAGATTTCTCAATGAATGGCTAGAATTTGATATCCTTGAGTTCTTTCTGATTACATAAAATCTTTCTCTTTTAATCTTCAACCAGGAATGAAGCGATGCAAAATATGTTTCATTTTGTGACGAAAAGAGAATTAAACTTTCAGTTCAGGCCCTTTAACGTAATTAAAATTTGTCATGGCGATTCCATATAACCGTAAAATTATTTTCGCTCAAGAATTTCTTATTGCCGTTAGTGACATACATTTTTGCTGAAATATTTCGCCAATGCTAACTCTATGGTCATCTCCTCAAGGTATATAGTAAGTAGGGATTAATGCTGAGATTAATTCTGAGGGATCTTGTCCCCCTATGTAAAAATATCCTATGGTAGTTCAACGCTTGGAGTTCTACAATACACATGACGAAAATCCTATGATTGTTCAATGCGGTAAAAATATTTAAACTAAAGAGCAATCTAGCAATATGTAAAGACCTAATTCTTATTTAAACTGCTGTGAATGAAATCTCATGTTCTTTATTTTACCTTGACACCTTTTTCTCAGAAGAGAAAAAAATTTCGTCATTAATTAGATTATCTGGTCACATATATGGAAACCAGTCAACACCCAATGCTTCAAAGCGATGACATCTTTTCGAATCAGATTGATTGTCTTCTTACGAATATTCTTAGCACTTGAAGGGGCTCAATTGAGTTATGTGTGCCGAAGACAAAAGATTGACCTTCAAGAAAATTTCAATCTTCAAAACGCGTTCAAAAAGACTTTGTACTCCGACGAAGCTGTTCCCAGCGAATGCGATTATAATGATGGTGCTCTTGCATGTGTATATGATTATACTTCAATATCAACGGAAATCGAAGATATCTGCGTTAAAGAGGGAGGAAGATTTCTCAGCACTGGGTTTGGAACCGCTTGTGGAGGGGATGGTGATCAGATACAAGTTTACTACTATAATTATCCATTTTGCTTGGGCGTTACATGCGAGCATGAAGACATTTCGAGTATGATAAATGATAAAGTCATTGAAGTCGACAAGAGCCTATCTGCTCAAGGTTTCCTTTGTGATGATGGGAAGACTAGTGAAGATACTAATAGTTCTGCAACTCGATGTTTTTATTTTGCAGCATCGTTTGTTTCATGTTTGCTATGTACAATATCTCTCTACATGATGCACCAATAAATTCCACCCAATATTGTAATTATAGAATTTATTTTGTCACCTATTTATACCTTTTTCTTATATGTGTAAATATTTTGATCTGGATTGAATCTCGTTCTTCATTGTGCAATTTTCTGTAATTATGCATCATTTGAATGTTGCTGTAAAAGTCGTGTCTCTAAAGCTTCCTTCTGAACATGAGCTAGTGGGTATATAGCTTGGATATGTTTTGCTTTTGTTTATAGAATAAAAATGAATTCCCAAAATTAAAATCGAAAATAAGTCTTCTTTCACCGGAGCTTATTCTTCCCCATCAACTGGTTTTATGAATGTAATTCAGATCTATTCTACTTAATGATAGAGAGATAGAATCCTACCTTTTTGATCATGATGTAAAAAATCGAAGTCATGAAATATCAATGGAGGTCACATAATCTTGCAATTAATATTACTACCAACATCTCTAAGAATAATCATAGTTTCTCTCCGTGAGTCTAGAAATTTTTTCAACGTTTATGTTTTTATATTTGGGTGGAATAGTTGGCGAATTTACTAAGCTTCTCTTTTTCACTTTGCTTGATTCAAAAGTATTGGCTTGATTTAACAATGTACTATGTTTTTCTTTTCGTGTTTCAACTGAAGATACACTTATTCCATTATTTGGATGAAAAACATCAGTCAAATAGGAGTGTGGTGAGAACATTCCGTTGAGATCATTTCAGTAACACACTCTTTTTCAGATGCACAAAAAATTACGAGAGGAACAATATCCGATCCATATTTTATTTGATCTTAGCTTTTATGATGGGGAATCTGGAAAGGCTTGTGAAAGAACAATGCAGGATTTCGATTCCAAACGTATGTTTCTTAGACCATTGAACTTAAATCTTCTTGTGTGCTCGTTTTTTAATTAAGGAAATGCAAGGGGATTTAGAAGGAATACATCATGTGTACAATAATTAAAAGAATTTAGTTAAATATTTTTTTTAAGTAGCTGTGTTTACAATTTGTAGTCACATATAATCATTCAAATTTAACTAGAGAATGTAAAAGTTGAGGAGATTTAAACAATGCAGCTAACTGACAATATGCCTTATTGACTTCAAATGTTTCCACGCAACAAAATGTTAAATCTCATCTTTTGACCCAATTCCCATAAGATTAAAAAAACCTTGGACGCTCCAAAATAAAGAGGACTGGATATGTCATTTAATCAATATGAATACAACTCTTCATTTTGGTAGTTTAATTACCGAAATTACACCCAATGGGGAAGGGAATGGAGAAGTGGATGTGGAAGTGATACCTTACACTTTATCAACGAATTCAACTTCAGCTACTCAAGAGGAAAGGTTGAAGGAAACTTCTACGAGTACATCTTTATCAACGAATGAAGCAAATGATAGTGACACTCTCCAAGATGATACAAAGAATGAGTCTTCCAAACAGCGTCGTTCTAGGTTATTTTTCTGGAAGAAAAAGTCTCAAATCAAAGATTTGAGTGCAAAAGAGCATGAAAGTATGATTAATAATTCGGGGGAAGATATGAGTGGTGGGTCAGAATCACGAACATATTCTATGAAATCAGGAAACGAACAAGGTTCCAATATGCTACTGTCTCAAGAAACTGCAAACGGATTGAACAATAGCGAAACCAGATCCAATAAAGAAAGAAAGCAACCATCTTTCAGAAGTTTATCAAGAATGTTTGGTTCCAAACAAAACAAGAAAAATAGATCAAGAGACTTGCAAAGTAAGATAAATATATCCATCCAGTCTAAAGACATGGATAATAGAGATGATATTGACATACAACCCGAAAACCTTATTTTCCAGTCATTAAGTAATGGTTCTGTCGATGTTTATGAGAAACACCGTGAAATCAAAGAAGATGGTATGATGGATTTGGAGAATGATAAAAAATGCCTAATGAAATCCGAGCTCGTGAAACCTCTTTTGGATGAAGAAGATCCAACGTCATCGACGACACCAACGACGGAGATTTTGTCAACTGAGGATGAATCCTATTGTTTAACTCCCGTATCAAGTTCTGATCATCCAGTGACATTTATTCTGAATGTTCCTCAAGTTAGCAACAATGAGAACAAACCAGCAGAAATGGAGGTTCCTAATATTTTGGATTGTGAAGAAACACTTGAAATGGCTCAGCAATGGAAAGCCGCTCGTCGTCAATATTCAGAACATTTGCGTAATATGAACAGTGTTGATGATCATAGCAGTGTGCAGAATGAAGATTGTGTACAAGAGATGACCAAATCAACAGGAGAAATCTTTAATGATGCTTATGAAGCTTGCCGATTTGCTATGCAATATCAGGAGCCGTATCCTACAATACGACGAAACAGTACAAAGACAACAAAAGTTATGTCAAATCGATTGGAAGATGAAAGTATCGGATCTTTTGCTTACTTCAATTCTGGAATCCCAGCATTATCATCTTATTCTGATATTTTTACAACGGAAAAAGAAGTTGATGTAAGCGCTTTATCTTTAGATAAATCTTTTACTTGTAAAGAGCAAGGTTAACCTTCTCATAAAGAGTAGATTACAATTGAAACTATGGGGATTTATCGGTTGTATTGGCAATCTTCACCAAGCTATGATAAGACTGTACAAAAGAAACCGCAGAATGTGGACTCAAGAGACGGCAAACATACAACAAAATGAGCTTGATCAAGATGCAGTTCTTATTTACTATTTACACATACTTCGAATTTAATAAATTCTTTTGTTCAATAAAAGACGTACACACACATAAAACCCTTACGACTCATCTCTTCAACTTCTTCCCGAAGAATCCAATTGACATTTTCTTCTTTTTTTCTGGATTTCCTTTTCCATTTAATTTTAAAGATAAACCAGAGTGATTATAAACCATTTCAGATGAGTTGAATGTAGATTTTATCATATTTTCTCTTGCTTCAAGTTCTCTTGAGCGAAAATTTTCTGCAGTATCTTTTATGGGTTTCCTCTTTTGCAAAATAAATCGGCCAAATTTAAAACCTCTTCGGCGCGACTTTTTCTTTGTTTCGCCAGCAGAATCTAGAGAAGAACAATCACCAAGTTCTGCCATAGTTTGCTGAATCTTTTCCCTATTTTCCTCAGCCCAGTCATCAGCACTGTCGAACCAATCCTTTTCTTGGTTCTCGTCACATTCACCTATCGTGTCTAAAATTCCTTTTATATCATCAAATTCATCGTAATCTTTTCTATTTGACAAAGATATTTCAAACGACTCCTTCGATTCAGCTGCATGGAGATCGTAACTTTCTGCTGATACAGAATATACGATTTCTATACCTTCATCTTCTATTGTTGGATCTCTCTTAAGTTTACTATTCGCATTTTTGTGTCTTCTATATTTCATAAAATCAGCTTTATTGGATGAATTTGCTTTATCATAATTTGCAATATCCACGAGGTCTTCATCGTCATGAAGATTCATATTCCCATTACTAAGTGAACTTAGTGAGCTTGCATCATCATCAAAATTATCCTCCTCACTAAACACGCTTCTATCATCTCCATCTGTCGAAAAAGTTCCCCCTGAAGCATTTGCCATAAATAGTTTCTCTGGAGACATTTCACTACCTTCGTCTACATCTAGATTGAAAGCAACTTTCTTATTTTGATTATATTCTTGCTCCTTGCGTTGCTGTTCTTTCCAGTTGCTCATTATTTCAAGATTTGCTGTTACTAGTCTATTTCTGAATGCTTCCTCTCTATTCTTAAAAATAGCTTCTGTTTGTTGTACTTGCTTAATTCGATCGTTCAGTCTTATTCTGTCTTTCTCTGCAGCTGCCTGTTCCTTTTGAAGAAGATGTTCAAAGTGATGTCTGTCAGCTTCGTCTTGTTTTGCTTGTTGTACAAGATCCATGTATTTTATACGTTCCTCTTCTACTTCTCCAATCTGTTCTATGAGAGCAATCTCAGCACGTTCACGTTGCTGACCAGCGTTTTGAATCACAATTTCTTTTTCATTTATGAATTCGTTCACATCATCTAAGTTTTTAGTGAGATTGCGCTTTTCCTCTTCTAAGTTCTGTACCCTCTGAACTAGGCTGTCAAGATACTGCTTACGCTGCCTCTGACTTTTTTCCAATTGTTTGGATTCTTTCCCAATTTTATTATTCATCGCTTCAATTGCAGCAAACTTTTCGGAATGTGAATTTTTCTTCTTTGTTTGCCTAAGTTCATTCTTCAAAATTTTAAGCTTTTCTGCAAGTCTAGCTTTTTCAGACATAATAAGTTTTGTTTCAGTTTTAATTTCATTTCCTTGCTTTTTCCTTTCTTGGATCCGTTGCTTTATCTTTTGTAGCATCTTTTTCATTCGTCTCTTTTCTCTTTTTATATGCTCGCCCTTTTGAAGTAGAGCTTTTTCCCTAGCCTCAAGCATTGTATCAACCTGTCTTGCCTGTTTTCTCTTTTCCTTTACAGACATAGAGACAGTTTTCATTTCCTTCTTTAATTTATTTTTATCGATATCCGTCGCTAAAATTTTTTCTCTAATCTGTTCTAAACCATAGGAGCTTCCATCATCATAACTTTGACCATCCACAAGGGACATGTCCAATTGATGTCTGCAATCTTCCAAACGTGTCAGTTGTTCTTTGATATTTTTCTTCTGTTGGGCTGCCTTCTTTTCTGATTTTTGTAGCCTAGCAAGTTTGGATTTCCTCGATTCCTTAATTGCTCCAATATCATCCGTAATTTTGAGGATTCGCTTATCTGCATCCTCGATGACAGACAAAAGCATGGTTTGTTGTTCATTTTGAGAAAGATCGTCAAAATTGGTGTTTTCGTCGTGTTCCATTTTGCGATAATTGGGAGATAAAATCTGTTCACCATCTTTGACAATCAAAAGAGAAATGGCTTGAGCCATGCCTTTAGTGCATCCACTATCAAGAGCTACCTTTGCTGCTTTTGAAGCTGCTCTATGAATTGATTGATTCGCATCAAGTCCCCTACTTGCGCTATCTCGGCCAGATGTTATGATTGATGATGCAATCTTTTGTGCAGAATCATCACTTCCTCCGCTTTCAAGGACTTTCTGTGCCACCTTTATCGAAATCATTGCCCAATTTAAAGAGTGCTCTTTCTGAGAAGTAAGTTTTCTCGTGGATCTATTTTCTTTGTCCGCTGATGATCGTTTTCCATATTTTTTCAAATCAGAACTGTCAGCAGAATTGCTACCTTCAAGAATAGAGGCCATAGTAAGGACAGCTGTATCAAAACTTGCTCCTTGTTTTAACAAATATGGTAATGCCTCTATCGCTTGCTTGTCATTTTTATTTTTATATGCATCATATTCATATTCATCTAGTCCGAGTTCTTTTAGCATTTTTCGCTCGCGTTTTTCATACCGCTGGGATATTTTTCTGAATTGAGGAATTTGAGTTATAGATGAGACAGCTGTTTTGTCGTCAGGTATTTGAAATTCCCAGTCTTCTGGTACTCCTGCTTTATCTCCATTACCTCGTACTTCTTGTGTATTCCGTCCTTTTTTCTTATTGCCAACTTGCTTTTGCATAAGCTCGTCAAGATTGTTGACTTTGGTTGTTTTTCTCGGTCTTCTAATTTCTCCCATATTTCGTGTATCTTCTGTTACTTCGATCAAGTGGTGATCACTTGAATATTACTTATCCTTTGATTCAGTATTTATCGTACCAAATAAGATTTTCGTTACAATTTTGTGATAAAGTAAAAAATTGTCACGACACACTAAATCAATAAATCCGCGAAGATTCGTTATGACCATATTTTGCGCTTAATATATAATTAATTAAAAGTCATTGATTAAATTTGTCTTATTGACGTGCCGAACGTCTAATAGTTTTCGCTCTCTTTGGATTTACTTAGGAATATAGATACGAAATATTATATTTCGAGTTTAGGAATGAACCAATGTAAACATCTTGAAAAATACTAAAAAATTAAAACCCTTTTCGCCAATAGGTATGCATAAAAGCTCCTTGAAGCTCAGAAATAAAGATTGTGCCATAAGAATCTACCAGTAAGGTCAAAAACTCTCTTTCTCTCTCTCTCTTCAAAAAGAAAAAGAATTATTTTTCTTTATTTGAAGGCAATGTTGCATCGATTTCCTTTTTCTATACTTGATACTTTCAAGTCTCATTTTTGCAAGATTACTTTAGAATTGGAATTTTACATAATGTTATTCTTAAATTTATAAATAAAATTGCCGGACACTACTGGATTATTTATCAGCTGCTCAAACCTTTGACTAGATTCCAGCAAGAGACAACAAAAATCCTGTTATGTAAAGAAAATAAGAGTTCATAACCTTGCGTCATGTAAAAAAACAGCACTTCCATTCACCGACTCAATATATCCAAACAGCAGCAGCAGGTCCGCAGGATACATTTTCAATTGAAAGTTCCCAACACTTAAAGTAAATGCTGTACTATGAATCAACATACACAAACTACAAACGCTGCGAGAAGATCTATCCAAGATCTAATGGCGATGTACGTATGATGTCACCAGAGATTATCCTAATTTCGTACTATTCCTAACATTACTTAATATTATCATCAATATTTCTGTAAGACATTGGCTGTTAGATGTCAACGAATTCCTTTTTTTTGTTTTAGGGACCACATTTATTCGTGCAAGAGACTCACTATACTCACCCCGACTCAATTTATGATACAGAATCTACAGATGATTAGATCTTGGTGAAGATTATTGAACATGTAATCATCATATAATTTCTTCTCACAATTCTAGAAAGGAATACAATCAAACTTTCAGATCTTAACAATTTTATAAAATACCATGACTTCATGCATCAAACCTAACAAAACACCAGATCAGCGCAAATGTGAACGAAAGAAGAATAGAAGATTATTTATGGACAAAATCCGTCGCAGACCATCAAAGGATGAGGATCTCAAAGCTGATCGTGGACGGTGCAATGAGTATCATGTACTTAAACTTGCTGTGGAATATGATTCCACATTTTGTAAGGATCATGGAGGGAACAAACAATCGAGTGAAAGGGAAATTCGTAAATTAGTGAAACAAGTGAATGATTTTTATTTAAAGGGAAAACCGTGTGTCACCATTGATCTTTTTCACCTTGATGGACAATGTGATTCGAACAATGATCTTTGGAAAGATGTCACACGTGAGTTGGATGGTGAGAAACGTTTGCAACTTTTTCGTGACAAATTTAAACTGGTGAGGGCCGATGTGAATAAAAACAAACGGTTGCTCATTTATACACCGGGTCTGGGACCTCTATGAAGGTGAAAAGCGGGGTAACGTATCCAAGAAGCTTATGTAAACCAAATGGTAGAGGATTTGGAGTCATGGTCTTTACTGATCAAACAGACACAAATTGTCCTACAGCAAAAAACTTAATTATCCATGAGCTTGGGCATAACATTGGTGTAATTGGTCATTCTGGTTGTCCGTCAGAACATGTTTTATCTGCGCCATTTTGCTATGATTGTGGCTCCTTTACAAAATCTGATCTGAAAGAAATGGAAGTTGGATTGAAGAACAAACACAAACCAATAAATTGCCTTACGACTATTGATGCTCCAATAAGCATTGATAGTTCGAGGACACTAGAGCCCATGTCAATCGATACAGATATTCCTAAGGCTGAACTTGGAATCATCACGGAACAGGATCAAGTTCCTGACATTTTTAATGTATTGCCAATCGTGACTACATTGCTTATGATGTTTTTTGGAAGATTCATTTTGAGCAAATTTAGGAAAGCCTAACTTTCCAACCGATACCATTAGTGAGACTACACGAAAAAAGAAAATCAATTTTAATATAATGAAAATCGTCAATTTATGCTTTGTTTCCTCATACTAATCAAAGTTTTATAATCATTCATATAAAATAAGCTATTTGTATTTAGGCAGGTATCTTATATTATTCTTTTCATTTATAGAGAAATAAATTGGAATTGCAACCTCATGTATTCAAAATTGATCAGATGATCTTGATAAGTGTCCATTGATGGAAAAATGTGTCAAGTATTAGTAGTATTGATGTACTTGATGAAAGTAAGTAAAAGGAAGGCTGCGTTAAAGTACAATTAATTCTGCCTGTCGAAATTTGTTCTGGTGATCAGTATTCGTATATCATCGAATACAAAATCACATGTTGCATCATAATATATGATGCACGATGAAAAGTTCGACGTGAAAAGGTTGATGATAATGTAATTATAAAAATGAATTACTATAAAGATACACAATAATAGATAACATGCAATGAATGAATGTTCGTTTTCGTAGTAAGAATAATATCCCCAGAAATCATAGCTTCACCATGGTTCCATGGAATTCTTTATGGATCTACTCCGGTTGGGTTTTTTGCATCATATGATTCAACATGCAAATGGGAATGAACATGAGGATCATCTTCAAAGTCAAGAGGAGCATCTTTGTAAATATTTACTCCTTCCCACAAATGCTCTCCCTTTGTCATGAGTTTATGAGTAGCCACGGTAAGACTCTGAAATGATACATTGGCACCGGCATTCTCGAAACGTTCATGAAGTTTTTTGATTGCCACCATACCACTCCAATCGTAAACTTCGGCACCGTCTAACAAAACAGTAACATTTTTAGGTTCAGTCTTGGGATCTGGGAATAATGCCAAGAAAGGAGTGATGGAGCCAAAGAAAATGGGTCCTGTTATGGTATATACTACATTTTCTTCACTTTCGTCAACTGTGCGTTCCAAAGCTAGTCGAGTTCCAGCATCCCAGGAGAATACCAGACAAGCCACAACAATACCAACTGCTACAGCAATAGCAAGATCAAATGCAAGTGTCACTGCAACAACAAGCAACATGATCATAACATCGGTCCTCTTAACCTTGGTATAGAGACCAAATTTTGTTCTTAGCTTTTGTGGCAACATAGTACCCATAACTACTACTCCACTCTCCCATTCAATTGTGAAATAAGTGACCAAGAACATAACTCCCGCCAGAGATGCTACAGGGATGCGATTGATCAAAGGATAGGCTGCCAAAATAATAATAAGCATAAATATAGCTGCAACTGATGACGAAAGACGAGTGTATCCACCAGAATGAATATTCATTAGACTTTGTCCAATTGTGGTGCACCCACCCATACCACCAAATAAGCCAGACAAAAATTGACCCAATCCTTGACCGAAGGCTTCGCGGTTGCTGTTTCCTCTAGTATTGGTTAATTCATCAATAATTTGAAGTGTCAAAAGACTTTCCAAAAGACCAATGGCAGCAGCAGTAATAGCTGTTGGAGCAATTTCAGTAAATACCTTCCAAGTCAATGGTGGCATCATATCTTTATATCCATACAAACTATCCAAGAATACAATGTTGGGGAAGGATCCCTGAGGTAAAACAAAGTAATATGAAGAGTGATAATATGAATTCGTACAGTGACAAGATTGCGTAAGTTACAGGGACGAAAAAGAAACAATCAATTAAATCAATGTTTAGACTCACCTCCACACTTGCAAGATCGGAAACAGTATTGGTAGCAAATCCAATAGGACGAATCAAAGCCCACTCCAACACGGTTGACATAATAATACCAGCTAAACTTCCTGGGATAGCCTTGGTCAACTTTGGGAAAAGCAAATATGTCAAAATGGTAACAATAATATGGAAGGCCATCCATCCTCCCATGACAGGATCTACCCATGGCAGACCATTGGTAAATGGAGCAAAAGCTGCACCAATTTCATTCAAGTTACGATGGATATGATCATCTGTATCCATGGTAGAATCAGCAACTTTAAATATGTTGAATTGAGCAACTCCAATCACGATTCCGAGACCATTACAGAATCCCACCATAACTGGATGAGGAATCATTCGTACTAAGACACCAAGCCTCAACAAACCAAAGGCCATCTGGACCAATCCAGCAAACATAATGGCATAAAACAAATGTCCAATCCCATGCTCCTTCACCAATCCAGTCAATACTACAGCTACAGCACCAGTCGCTCCAGCAACCATACCGGGTCGACCTCCTGCTAAACTCGTACAAATTCCCATAATCCAAGCACTTTGCAATCCTACAATAGGATCCACTCCAGCCACAAAACTAAAGGATATCGCTTCCGGAACTTGTGCTAGTGCGACAGTAATACCGGATAAAATTTGAGTTTTATTCAATACGAGCCATTGCATCGTAAGTCTTATAACATCCATGGGGGTTTTTACCAAACCTTTCTTAAAGAAGCATGTGACATCTCCTACTGGAAGGGGAAAGGTAGATTTGTCATTTTCGGTACCGTCATCATCATTGTCATTCTCGTCATTGTTTTCGGAGGTTTCAGGCGTTTCTTCGTCTAAAGGAATTCCCTTCTCTACCATTTCTTCTTCATTATTTGAAGTGTCGGGTGCATTCAAGGCTTCAATGGAGTCTTGATTTGCGATAACGGTCATTGTATTTATGTTCTTCGTGAATCAGTATTATAGTTGTATGCTTTTTCAACTTAGTTATGACTCGAAAAATATTGGATAAGAATTGTTCTTTCTCTTTTTCTTCTTCAATGCAATCTCGTTTGTTCCTACGGTGTGAAAGAGTGAATCTCTTTTGAAGTTTTGGAATCAAAGAAACGAAAATTCAAATTGTAGGTTGTTGTGGTTGTCTGTTTCTATTGCTGTCAGTACGTCACGATATGGAAATGGTATCTTGTCAGAGATGAATTGCATCAAAGAATGCAAACACTTTGTTTCAAAAACTATGCTTACGTAGTTGTTGACCATTCAAATCCTTCCTCCAACAAAGAACACACGATCGATTTCTGATCTACATCAACGATCAAAATAATTGTGGGTATGTAAGATTACCATATCATACTTTCGTAACGTTAAAAAAATGATGAAATAGCCAATTCATTTATATACACTGCATGAGCTAATAAATTAATTA
>Ga0209092_10001194_pt1 | contig 26000 bp, 14 predicted proteins | sample FraStrMetagenome_FD_187446 | JGI IMG/M metagenome (GOLD analysis project Ga0209092, IMG submission 187446) | Marine eukaryotic phytoplankton communities from Arctic Ocean - Fram Strait ARC3M Metagenome (SPAdes) (version 2) | ecosystem: Environmental > Aquatic > Marine > Oceanic | place: Fram... | reverse complement strand
CTAATGTTTCGGTTTATTTTATGTTTTTATACATTCCAAAGAGTGGGACGGTTCTCTTTTTAACATTTCACTTCCTTCGAAGTTCAAAGTTAGCAAGTCAGTGGGTCATGATAAACTGTTTTAATCATAAGGTAATCAAAATTATAAGCGTTTTAATTTCTATCACTATTATGCATATCTGTCATCATCTTATACGTACTTCGTAACATATACGTAAAACTTAACTGTGATAATCAAAACAAAAAGAATCCATTTTTCGTCTGCTTTTCGCAGCGAACGCATCTTTGATGGCAATAATAAGCAGATTGATTTGTTCTTCTTGAGCGTCACTAATATAGTAATACATACATACACGTTTTCAAGTAAACCTATATGAACAATAGTTCAACTGCTCCGTTAAGTAAAACAACAAATTTTAGAGCACACTCCTCGAACCCATCATTGACAGGCTTACAAAGATTCATTTGAAATTTGCACAACAATTCAAAACCAACAAAAAATCCTCGCTGACCCTGTCGAGTTCACCACCAACCCTCCATCAATCAAAGTAACTTCATCCGAAGTTGCATTCAACCTTTAATTCGTCCAATTCTAATATTTTGTCTGTAGACGTTGTTAGCAGAACTTTATCTTGGTTTTTTCCTGAGTTTGTGAAGAGTAGTGATAGGGACCTTGATATTTTGCTTCTTTGTCAACTCCTTTCCATCCTCGCTATATCGATATTTTCATTAGGTGCTCAGAATACCTCTAATTATTGCAAACTTGTTTTTGGCAAGCCATTCAAATTTATCAACACAATCTTCACACCCTATATCCGACTAATTAACTTCCTAGTTTTAGAAGTCTTCGTTCCAAATCCCTTCTATACCTACATCACTACCACTTTTTACTCTTCGAGTTATTATCAAACACTAACGGGAAGTTTCAGCACACAAGACTCACCATCATCAAACGAAAATAAGAGTAATACAAACAATCTTGTCAAACTTAAGGTTGACAACATGTCAAAAGTAGAAAATCAATCCATTGAAGTAATAGAAGCAAAGCATGTGGCATCCTTTGATTTAGACTCAATCGACAGTAATGATAAGAGTAATAAAGAGGAGCAACTTCCGTTGCCAGTCCTTGTATATCATGAATCAGCTAGATCTATTGTCTTCCGAGATGATTTACGACGAAAACATCAATTAGTAGAACGAACTAATAGTTCTAATTTCAAAGATAGCTCTAGCAATTATAGTCATGATTCGGGAAGTTATCACGGAGAACTTATCAAGAATCACTCGCCAATTATTCGGCCTTTACCTAAGCTTGAATTAGGACCTCAGGATGAATTTTCACCACTATTAGAGAGCTCCAAACTCGATGTCAATAATGTAACACATGCTAAACAAGAACGAGATATATTGGACAGGTTCGAAAATGAACAAGCTACCGTCAAGACAATTAAAAATAGTGATTGGACTGTTTTTTTGAATAGATTCTGGAAAGAAGATAAGGAATCAAAGCAGCATATTCCAACTTCTTTCTCCACTTCAACTTCATTACTGTAAGTACCCTTATTCTGGACTCCTTTCCAACATAAATATATCTTATCTTATTTTCATGTACATTTCGACTCATGTTTTTATTCTAATATTCATGCTAAATTCCAATGAATTTGAAAGACCTAAACAGGGAAAGAAGATGAGATGTTATGGATCCACAAACGAATATACTGTTGGAGTGATTTTTGGTCTTCCATTGCATGCCAGAAGATGCAAGGATTGCAGTAGTGCATACAAAAGCATTCCAGGAAAAGAAGACGAGGTTACTGAAATGACAAAGACATATACATGGCCTAGTGGATATTCAGCAAAAACTGAGTTCAACATTGATGAAAGAGGAAATCTTATTAATGGCAGAAATGAAGCACGTGTTTCTATATCTCAACTTAGGAAATATAATCATTCATATTTGCATGATAAAGACCATGTCTTGGCATTAGGGAAAGTTATCAAAGGTGGGCTTAATGTGGTACCATATAATGAAGTCTATCTCAAAGTTGGTAATGACAGTACACACAACCCGGACACCTCTTCGTTGGAGAAAAGCTATGAAAATGGTGTTGGGTTGCCTATTGGTCTTTTTGTTCGAACAGCTAAATATGGAGACTTGGTGACTTTGCTAAGAACCCGTGCTCGGTTGCTATCTTTACTTGGCAAGAATGGAAAAGGTTCATCATTTGGAAAATTGGGCTCTGGATTTTTTGTGGACGAAAATATTCCTCTTCTTCTCCTTACACCTGGAGGAGGTGCAACAGTGCTCACATCTTCTTTGCAAACGGAGTTACTGCATAGAATAGCATCAAACTTGAATCCTTTTCAAAATACTTTACTCTCTTACAAGACGAATGTGGATAGGACAGATCCGGAAGCTATGCAGCAAAAGATGGAAGAATTATTTGATCTAGATGCACACGACATCAAAAACAAACTCACCCCTGAGGAACGCGCACGTATTGCGGGAGGATTTGGAGCTACAGATGACTCAGTGGCAGCTTTACTCTTGTCTGCAATGGAACAAGATGGTACAGACGCGTCACAAGAGGGAAAAAGCGGAAAGCTACAGGATATCGTAAATGAAGGGCTGTCTAATGCTGTTCGCGCTGGAGATTATCACACAAGTCGACAGCTATTAATTTTATACACATTGGTAGCAGCAAGAGCAAGTAAGGCGAGCAGAGAAAGATCGTTAAGTATGGAAAGTGGAGAGGTTAGGAGTGAGTATGACTCAGATAATTCCGCAGATTCATTAAACCTTAGCAGAAGAAGTCGGCAAAGAGTTTTAGCTGTGGAGCATGATACCATTGCACCCATCCCCTCTCAACGGTGTGTCACTCCGCCTATGAGTGAACCAAAATGTCAATCTTTAGCACCAACACCTTTACATACAACTAATTCTCCTAAAAGAAGAGTTGTATCCAGCTCCAACTCAAATGAAATTACGGACTTGGGACGTTTGGCGCCTCCACCTCCTCCACCTCTTGATACTGAACGTCTTCGTTCTGCTACAAATTCAGATGGTCTTCTCGCAGTATTAGGAGCCGCAGAGGTGCTCAAGTCAATGAAAAATGGAGATGCCGAGCGAAGAGTGATAGAAGCTATTTCAGCTATGGAAGAGTAAGTAGTGCCTTAGGAATTCTTTTCGAATATGTCTTATTCTTAAAATCAAATTTCTTTTGTATTAGGTGGGTGCATAATGGAGAGCAATCTTTGACCTTTCGTTTGGCATCTTGGAGAGATCAGCGTGTTGCACAGGGGGATCTTAAGATTGCCTTCGAAAATGATTCTAATATGATGGCATTCATTTCAAATAAAGCTGTATCTAACCGGCGAAAGTTTGCATCTCAGCTTAGGCAAGCAATATCTAATACAGACTTTCAATCTTTCGAATTTTTACAATCCATTTACAAAATCGTCGCAAGGATGCAACATCCTTGTTTAAGATTGGAATTGCTACAGTATATTTTAGGGCTGGATAATAGATATAGCGTTGCCCACGTTTCAAGAAGTGTTGAATTAGCAGCAACATGTCTAGGGCTTGCTAACAGCACCTACAGCAGTGACAATACCGATGATGAAAAGGAGGAATCAATAAAGATTGAAAATGGGGATCATTAAGACTCATCAATCGTGAAACATTGCTTCACTCTAAAGTTGAGAAGCATTTTAATTCCTTTGCTTGGACGATAAGTTAGTGCAGATTTATGATGACTAAATTAATACACATATATCTACACAAGTTTGCCCCTTCCGGCTTTTCTTCATTTTCATCTACTACAAAGACAAATACTTTTGAATCAGCAATTCTATGAGAATCTTTCATCGCTAAAATATTTATCTTCAATGCTTTCTTTGTAGAATTTTTGACTGAAGCTTAAATGTTTAAGAATTACCTTCTATGGTTTAATCCTTCAAAGAAACTCGATGTATTCATTAGATAAAAATAATTGATTGTTGATGGACGATTTTTTCCTGTCAAAAAGAATTCATCTTGAAGGCTTCCATTGTAAACTTCTTATGGTCTAGATCATAGCTCAAACATCCAAAATAAGCTTCTACGGCTCAATCTTTCATGGAAGCTCAAAATTATCTGAAGATAAATACGATATATTGTTGACGGATACATCACGATGGATTTTAGACTAGATTCGTCCATTCATCATTATTGATGCTCCAAAGATGTCTAAATTTTAATTTTAGCTGTAGATATTCGGAACATTTCCAACAAAACAGCCGAAAATATATAACTAGGAATTCTGCCACCTGAAAAAGATTCCTTTCAAGTGGATCATAAAAAAATTCAAAATATAGAGGAAGTTAGGCTTGGAATAAATGAGACTTTGAGTCCACCAATATGAAAAGATTATAGTTCTAGTTATATTTTATTGGAAGTCTCATAGCAAATCTAACACGATCAAAACTTTGCGGGGCCACGGGCTGGCAGTTTAGCCATTTTTGAAATAGGCTTTATCATCTTTCCAATTCTTGTTACAACCTCTGGCCGTGTCATACTCTTTACAGAGCTTGTTACATTCCATTCCTTTCCAATCGTTCCAGCCATCGCTCTTTCATATTGTTCTCTTGATTGATAAGGAAAAGGAACAGATCCAATCTGGAACTGTGCATTCTTTTTGACACGTTTCTCATTCATAATAACATGTTTCAATTTACTATCTTTCCTTTTCTTTTCCTTTTTCTTACTCTTTGGAGCTTCTAGATGCTTCGGCAATTTCTTCTTTCGTTTGGGAGGAAATGTTCCTTCTCCCGCCCAGGATCCCCAGCCTTTAGCAGTAACCTCCTTTTCAGCTTTGACAGGATTTTCGCTTTCATGAATTTCATCCTAATGTGATTCAAACGAGTGGTATCATAAGCAAAAAGAACCTCGATGAAAACATGTTTGGGTGCACGGCATGTGAACAAATATTCTGTTGCTTACCTTCTCCTTTTGGAACTCCTCTTCAACTTCTACATCGGTTGGTGCTGCGAACGCCTTTCGCACAAGTTCTTCCTGTGACAGTTTCATAGTATCACGTTCCTTACCATCTTTTTGCTCGGCTGATGAAGAGTTACTGGATTTATCCATTTCTTTAGGCTCTTCTCTGTAACCATCGATTAAAGCATTTTGCGCTGTATTCTTTGCTTCATTCTTTGTCTTTGTTTTTTTACTGTTTTTTGTATTGAGCCAGGGATTCGATGATGCATCCTTTTTAGCTTCTTCCATTATAGAAGCTGTTCTTTTATTATTTTTGCGATTTTTAATCTGATTGCTAGAGTCAGTTTCAACATCTTCATCATTGTAATCTGTGTTTGATAAAGAAGCTTTTGTTGAATACTCAGAATGACCAGTAGAGGAGCTAAGAACTTTCTGGTCCTCCTCTGCATTGTCAAGATTAATAGCAATGTTTCCATCCACAGATATAGAATTTGTTTTTCCAAATTCTAGGCTAGATACAACGAGCTTTCCAGTTGGAAGAACATTTGCCATTTCTTCGCTACTGGCAATTTTTTCCTTCTTTTTTTTCTTATCCCCAACGTCATCTCTCCAGTCATTGTTGGCACGATCATCGCCGTAATCATATTCATCTTCACTAGCATCATCGTCACCCTCTAGTTCCTCTAACAATTTCTCTGCCTCAGCTTTTGCCCTTTCTCTTTGCATCTTCAATCCTTTCTGCATGAAACTCATTTTAAAGAGACCTTTCTTTTCTTTGCTATTTTCTTCGTTTTCTATGTCATTTTCGGTCTGTTTCAATATAGCCTTTGCTTTATCGATCATTCGTTGGTCGTCATCCCCTTCACTATCAGAATCATTAGAACCTCGAATAGATTTCATTTTATTACGCAAATCTTGACCTTTCTGAACCTGAGCTGAAAGGGCTTGTCTTGTCCCAACATCTAATGCTTTGCCTCGTCTCAATTGTCGCTTTGCCCACTTAGAAGTATTTTTGTGAGCCAAAGTCATTCTTTCCTCCATTCGTTCCTTTTCCTCCTTTTCTTTCAATTCCTTTAGTAGTTCATCATCACCAGCTTCAAGTGCGTCCTTCATATCAGCATCTTTCAAACGATCCCTTTGATTTTTGCGGATTTTTCTGTACTTTTTGGATTTAATTTTGTTTATATGATGTCTTTTCTGTTCTTCATAAAACATTAAAGCACGCATTTTTGCAAGTTGTCCTTGTCTCTTTTCATACTGCTCCAAAGTTAGCTTTCCTTCACCCAAATCATCGTCAATACCCTTACTGATATTCCAGTCTTCCTCCTCTTTTTTTAATATAGCACTTTCATCAGCTGCTCCAACAGATTCTAATACTGCATGAATTTCTTTCTCAAAATCCGTTTCTGGCTCAAACTTAGAAACCATGTCCTCCTTATTAATCTTAGTATCGCTTGCCTTTGGACGAAAATCTAACGATTCTGCCTTTCTATTTTCCTGCACTACGGGAGCCCAGTTTTTTACGTTTTGTTTCTGATCCTTGTAATGTACTTCTCGTTTTGTACGCTCTGAAATAATTCTAGAGACTGGTGCCAACGTAGTCATCAATGGTTTATTTTTTGCATCATGATCACGAAGAATTGCTTGCTCTGGATGAACCATATCTTTCATAGAAGATTGAATCTTAGAAAAACCTTTGGTATCAGAAATTCCATTCATGAGCTGATCCATTGTAAGATTAGATGATTGTACTACTGAAGATGAAAATTCTGATTCGGGAATGTCTTTGTTTAGCTGCATACTCTGCTCCTTATTGCTTGTATTGGATGCTTTATTTGCTGGGTCTATTTTATCAAGAAGTGAAAGCATATATTCACCCCCATCGCCTTCCTCATCGTCATCTTCAGATGCTATACCATCATCTGATTCATCGTCTGATTCATTCTCTGATTCGTTCTCTAATTCATCCTTTGATTCATCTTCAGAAACACTACTTTCGTCTTCACTGTCTTCCATTAAATCTTCTTGATTCTTTTTCTTCTTTCCTGTTTTAAAGAATTGTCCAAATTTGCGTTCATCCTCAGAATCAAAAGCTTCATCTTCATCAATTTCTTCATCTGCGTCAGAATCTATCTCTATGTCATCTTCCACATACTTCCGAAGTTCTGATGCTGATGGAACATTGCTTTTCTTTCCCATATTCAATAAGCCAATGGATCTTCTAGTTATTCTTGAACAAAAGGCTTTTGTGAGTTAAAATTACTGAAGTTGGAAGGAAGAATTTTTGCAAAAATAAATTCTTTGATTTTTATTTCAATGGATGGCATAAATTTCAATACATGATGCCCTTGATCGTAAGAATACGTAGTAGAATGGTATGAGCTAGTTTTTTAGAAATAGAATTTGTTTATAATTTTTGACTGACACATTCGAAACAACAACAAGACACTGTGGCCGAGTGGTTAAGGCGATCGACTAGAAATCGATTGGAGTAATTCCGCGTAGGTTCGAGTCCTGCCAGTGTCGAAAGCTTTTTCTTTTTCGTATTTTTTGTGAACTACACAAATATGGAAAGTTCAAGAATTTGGCAATCCACATTCTTGTTCATTTTGAACAAATTGGCTTTTGAATATTAAGATCTCTATTATTTTGGACGCCATAAACAACAAAGAAGAAATAAAGATTATTAATGGTTGGGTGATATTAATCCATGAATGACTAAAAAACTTAGTCACAAATTGATGTACGATAGCAGTTCTGAAGAATAGAGAATGGCTTTTGCTCAACTCTTATTTTAATCTTTTGAAGCAAATATAAAGAGCCTTACTGAATGGAAATTCAGAACACATCCTTCTAATCGGTGGTATGAAAACGACTTTTCAGTAATGATGAGAGACAAAAAAGTTAGTCATAGGAGGAGGTCATTTTCATAAGAGCTCCATAAAAGACTAAATTTTTACAGTACAAAGTACTTACTTATATTTTAGTAGTTTGTTGAGTATGTGGATTTTTTCCCATTTTTCAATCCCTTTTCAATTCTTGTTCATGCAGCACAAGAGATCGTGTCTTTTCTTCTTTACTACGCTGATACAACTCCATTTCATATTCTAGCAGAAGACTTTACTTGAGATTGCGGGAACTTCCTTTTAAGACTCAAGTAGTGAAAACTCGAAAGCAGCATTTTTTCATATTTGAATCCACAATCGAACCAATAAATTCAAGATCACGAACATCATGGCTGGCAGGAGAGTATCAAGTGGATTGTCTTTGTCTTCAAGCATCCATTCAGCCGATTCTGGTGATGACAGATCAAGTTTAGGAAGCATGCCCCAGCTAATATCCAGGAAAAATAGAAAAAGTCAAAAAGTAGGAACAAGTTTTCATCCATCGCTGATCATATCTCAAATGGCAGCCTTGCAATTTTTACACTATTTTGTTTTATGTGTTTTTATGCAAGTGAATTATGTACTTCTTGGCACAAGCATTACATTGGACCGGATCTTTACAGATCATTACCTGAATGTTTGGACTATCGAGGGATGGGTCGATAATTCAGTTATTCTCTTCAGCTCTTTTACTGGGTAAGTTCACAATTGATAGATATTTTTTACTGTCATGTTTTTTTCTTCTAACAATTTCCATAATGTTTCTAAATCGAGTAAAGAGCTGTACTCTTGGCTCTCATTGTCGAAAAAGCGAAAAAATGCCTTGATTTTTCAGTGACTATGTTCATGATACATCTTGTGGCTTGTTCAATGTACGGAGGAATACCCGATACCTCGGATTGGTGGATAGTTAACATCCTTCATATGATTGTAATGATATTATTAGGGGAATTCTTTTGCGCCAGGAGAGAAATGCGAGATATCCCTCTTCTGACATTGTAAAAAGAGGAAAGTTTTGCTCATTATTCGAATTCATAGGAATTATTATAGATTAACTTGCTTTGATTTAATTTTAAGGGTGAATATGAAGTTAGATTCAAATGTGGAAAGTATCTTGCAAGTTCAAAGTTATGAAAAGTGTTGTAAATAGGTTTTATGATTAATGGAACTTGAGAATAAGCATAAGTTTTATCATTTTAGTGATTCTTGAGTCTTCCACATTTTGTGCTTTCTCCAAATATAGGCACATTCTTCATGAACAATGGCATGTCTACGAGCTAAAACATTAACGTCTTTATCATAGCCACCTCCAATAACTGCAGCAACTGGTATATTATTATTGACACATCTTTCTAGCAACCATCTATCACGTTTGCGTATTCCCTTCTCTGTTATTTTCAATCTACCTAATTTATCCTTGATAAACACATCTACTCCAGCATCATAAAGTACTAAATCGGGGTGTGTCTCCAAAATAGCTTTATCGACTCCCTTTGTAAATTCTTCCATGTATTCTTCATCACGGCAACCAGTTTTTAATCCGATATCATAAGTGGAATTTGCTTTTGGTGTTGGATAATTATCTTGACAATGAATACTCAACGTAATCAATCTATTTTCTTTATGTAAATCATAAAATTTGGCCGTTCCATCTCCTTGATGTACATCTGCATCCACAATCAAAACTTTATTAATTTTGGTTTTATTTTTGTCACCAATGTCGTTTTTTTGCGTTAAAAAATGAGCAGCAATAGCTAAATCATTCAATATAGTATACCCTGCACCTCGGTTGGGACTAGCATGATGTGTTCCACCAGCAGCATTTGAAGCAATACCATATTGAAGCGCCAACTGTGTTGTCAATATCGTCCCAGCAACTTCCAAAACGGTTCTGGTTATAAGTTCTTTTCGTTTAGTTTGTTCACGAAATCCTATCCATCTTTCTTCATCTTGTGATAATTTACCTTTTAAAAATCGATACAAGAAAGAATGCTCAATCGGACCTTCTTCATGATAGTGTTGTAAATTATTGTGTTCATGATTTTCACCCAACTCAAGTAACAAATCCTTCGAATTTGAGAACAAATGATAAGGTATATCATCAATATCCAAAGGACGGAAAAAGTCATTATAAGAACGAACCAAAGGTCGAGATAAGGTCGATACACCCGGATGAGTCTTTTTACATGTTGAGGTAAGTGCATAAGCTAACCGTTCAAATTTATCCATGGGGAAGGTATGATTAGTTGGCCAATTGGAGAAGGAATAATCTTCATGATAAACTAGTGGCGCATGAAATCGATTTTGAGAAGGATCAAGTCCTAGACGAGAACAAGCCAGAGGGCCATTTTCATTTGCATTTGTTGTGTTAAGAAAGTTTGATTTTGGTAGAGGGTTCTCCTCTTTGGGGTGTATAATTTGGCCGAGAGTGTAACCAGAGAACAACCGGTGTTGATATGGACTTTTATTTTGTGTAGCGCTAAAGTAGTTTGACTTAGTTGTAGTAAATTTTAAAAGCTCAGAATTGCGTGCAGTTGTAAAGAAAGCTGTTGTTTCATACCATCTCGATCTCATTTTGCTTCCTTGCAAAGAAATAACGAAATCGCTGAATTTCTACGGCACTACAACTAAACGTCAGAAGTCAACATCAAACGAGTGAAAATTAAAAAAAAAAAAAGATAAATTTTTAGCATGAATGATGAAAAGAAAAATACAAGATCAAATGAAGAGTGCTTATAAATTTCAAACATCCAAACCTGACCCCATGTAGTCTCTATTATTAGATTATGCTTTTTTATTGATTACTCATTACATCAAAAAGTAGTTTGAGAAATATTGAAACGATATTCAAGTGATGCCTGCATTCGCAAAATTTGTTCAGAAGTAAATTCAAACATACAACAATCATCAGAATAATCCATAAAATTGTGTATTGGGTCTAATCCGTCTTGAAATGGACATGTGTCACGCCCAATAGGACAACCAAAAGTAGGAGATGTTTGTCGTGGAGTATCTGATATTCCATCATTGGCTGCGCTATTGCAGCCTCCCACAAATGTGTGAGATAAACCTAACCAATGTCCAACCTCATGTACCAATGTATCTCCTTCATCATAATCTTCATTTCTCACAATTCCCTTTGGTAAGGTCCGTAAATCAATTACTACTCCATCAAATTTAGTTCGAGTCTCACAATTCATTGGATTCGAACTTATTCCTAAACCTTTTTGAAAATATGCAGTATATATATTCAACGTTGTACAATCTCCTTCGTGAAGAGTTTCTTTTAAAGTGCTATAGAAACGTAATGGAAAGAAAAACCATAAAGGGTGGTATTTCCGTCGTATAGCCTCCAATTTGAATGTTATTCTTGCATTTTTTCGCTCACTACTATCATAGTCAATTCTGTTACCGTCGCAATCATTGGGATAAAGAGTATTTCCTGTTCCTGTAAAGGCTTCGTTCAATACTGTTATTTGTCTTTCAATTTGCCATTTGGTTAAATGTGCAATGAAAGGAAAGGGTTGTATGGAGTGAAAAACTACAGGTACCTCTAATGCTTCGAAATTCTCTGCCTTATTTTCTATACTTTGCATGTAGTCATCTAGTATTTTATTATTCAGATGGTGTTCCTCTTCAGTCAAGTCTTCCGTCAAACATTCTTTTGAAACAACATTCAGTGATGTAGCTCGTGATAGAGCAACTGAGATAGACGTTAAGGTGTCCCACACATATTCCATGAATCCGTTACCAGAATATGATGTAACTGTATCCAAGTCTTCTTTTTTGTTCTGACGAACGTGATTCTATGAAAATAGAAGGATGGAAGCCAAACATTAGTTTTGAATTTTCAATCAATCCTTCATCACTGGCATGCCACTAAGAATGAAAGTTCACACTTACCTCATGACAATGAACAGTCTGCAAAATCAGAAATAAAACGTAAACAAATCTATTCATCCTGTGGGTATCACAAGTAAAAAATACCGAATATCAGGTGCAATAGTTTGTTATTGGTATTGGTGGACAATCATCAAAATGAATCGGATCACGAGTTTAAAATAATAATCATAATTTTTATTATTCGGTTTTTTCGCTTCCCTTTTGTAATCACTAACTGATATTGCTAATTACGCACAAGACTAAACGCATATTCTATAATGTAAGGCTAAATTAATGAAAAAGGTTTCAAAGGAAGTGTGGATATTGGATATGTCTAAGTTTTAAAATGTACGATCAGATTACTTACCTTTTCTACTATGAAACTTGTAAAAATGCTGTGCAAACAAATAATTCCCAAAATTATTATTATTATTATATGATGCATACCTCGCCAACAACAACCTCACTGCTTAATCCCTCGACAAACTAAGTCATAGCTACAATGATCATGTGAGTAACGGCAATGACAATGCGTCCATGATGACTGTTCTTCTTCTTCTTTTTTCAAATTGTAATGTATGAAAATCTAATGATGTGGATAGTGTTGTATTCGTTTGTCGTTCATTCATGAAGATTCAGACACCTAACAAAAATCGTATCGAGACTGCTTCTGTAACGTTATTCTGGGAATAAAATGTGTATGAACAAAAAGAAGGATGAATGAATTCTCTGTAGGGCATATTCAATAATGGGTGATCTGGACATTGTTTTCATATTGGAATCTAAATTAAGATTTAGAAGGTTGAGATTTACTGTCCTAATGATGTTCTTATTTCAATTTGATGTCATAGTGAATCAAAAATGAAGCGTCTTATCCTTTTTCTAATGATTGGTGGGATGCAACCTAACGAATGCATTTCATGCTCTAACCCTATTTGGCGAGGAGATGGGTTTTGCGATCCAAGCTGTAACGAAGCTGAACATCATTGGGACGGTGGTGACTGTTGTGAACACACTTGTATTGATTCCAAATTTCTTTGTGGATCTCATGGATATGATTGTCAAGATCCTCACGGAGAAAGGAGATACCTTTTTCATAAAAAATATTCTAGTTTTGAGTTAACTCTCTTATGCGACAGAATAGTGGGGGCTGGTTATACAGTTGGTTTCTTCTATTCATTAATGAGTGATAGGAATGATATAAAAAGAAAAAATTCCTATATACGCGACACTACAGTCCCCAAAGAATGCCAACAGCAATTTGAGCAACAAATATTACCGACTTACAAACACGAAAAATGTGTAAGAGCTGGTCGAACTAAAAATCCTTTTTGTTTCGATAGGGGTCACATAGTAACAGCCAATCATATGGATGATAATTTGCAAACAACTCACGATGCAAGTTATGTGACGAATTTGATTCCACAAGCTGCTGGGCTGAATCAAGGTGGTGGTGCGTGGTATGCCACAGAAGAAATAATTGAATGTCATCGAGATTTCCCGGATGTAAAGAATCTTGACATTTTTGGAGGTATCTTATATGATGAAGCAAATAATGATTACTTTTTGAATTCTCATGGTATACCAACTCCAGACACCTTTTATAAAATTGTTGTGAAGTACTTTACAGACGATCGAAAAGACCCTGATGTGATTGCATGGATAATGAGGAATATTCCAGATGAAAAGGCTCCAAGAATAAACCAAAGGTTTAATGCAAATGACATGGACATGGGTGGTGCTCTAATTGATGTAAAAGAATTGAAAGATCTGACAAAGGATACACTAGACAAGCTGCCGAAACAATTTTCAGAGAGGGCATATGAATTTGGTTCTTCTTGGGAGTCATTGAGAAATGCGGAACTCTGTAAGAACGGAAATTCGGATGCTCAATTCTCGAGTATGGAGGAACTCTAGCTAGAGACAACATGTAAAACATGATATGGTATAATATATCGATATAAAAATATTTTCCCATCAAACCTGAAATAATTCATAGCTATAAAGTAAAGACTGATTTTTGATAAAGTTGGTGGTAGAACTCCTCATTTTGTTTCATCACTAAAGGAATTCTTTTTGGGGGGCATTCTTGAAAAAGATAATAAATATAAAATGTATGACGCGTACGTTTTGTGACATAATCCATCAAATCAAATTAATATCACGATTCACTTATGCTGACTTTGACACCCTATTCCAAAGCTGATGAAGAGGTACGGACGTAAACTTTATATGATCAAACTTCGTACAAACACGACACAACTCTCCTATAGAACATGCAGTTGTTTGATTGACACCCTCAATGACTATAATTTTCCTTTTTCATCACATATTTTTGTCAAACCTAGTCAAATTCAGATAAGAGTACATCGTTATCATCACCAAAATGATTACAACACGAGCAAGCAACCTACTAAACCTCTCGAAAAAGATGAGGAATCCAAATTCTAGGTTATTCTCAACAATCTCACTTCCATCGAAATCGGATCCCGCCAAAACAGTCGTTGTTGTAGATGGAGTGCGTCTACCTTTTGCTCAAACCTATACTATTTACAAAGATGAACTTGCAGTTGATCTTCAACGACTAGCAATAAAGGGTCTTTTGACAAAAACAGCACTTGATAAAAATGTGGTTGATTATATTACATGTGGAACAGTCATACAGGAGGTCCGAACATCCAACATAGCACGAGAAGCGGCCATCAATGTCGGATTACCGAACAATATTGGTGCGCATACCGTAAGTATGGCGTGCATATCCAGCAATGCTGCAATTTGTGCTGGAGCAGAAAAAATTATGGCGGGTAAAGCTAGTGTTGTTATTGCAGGTGGGACAGAAACTTTTAGTGATGTACCTATTCGTTTGAGACGTAAGGTTAGACAAAAGTTAATAGGATTGCCCAAAGCTGTAAAGAAAGGAGGCCCAGTAGGTGCAGCCAAGTATTTTTTGAAAGGCTTAAACGTTAAAGATTTAGGCATTGAGACGCCCGCCATCGCAAATTACACAACTGGTGAAGTCATGGGAGTGTCTAGTGATCGACTATCAGCTAAATTCGGAATTACCAGAGAGGAGATGGATCATTATACAGTTCGCTCACATACCTTAGCGTCTCAAGCACATAAAGATGGATTTTACAAAAATGAAATTCTTGCGTACAAAGGATCAACAGAAGAAAATGGGATCAAAGGGGATTCATCTTATGAAAAGGTATCGAAATTGAAACCTGCATTTGTTAAACCTCATGGTACTCATACCGCCGCAAATTCTTCATTCTTAACTGATGGTGCTTCAGCTTCATTGATCATGAGCGAAGAAAAAGCGTTGGAGCTTGGATACAAACCCATGGCATATCTAAGGGATTGGTCATTCAAGTCATGTGATCCATTTGAAGAACTCCTTCTTGGACCAACGTATTGTACACAGGAATTACTTTCCCGTAACAAACTAAAGATACATGATTTTGGTGTTTTTGAAATTCATGAAGCGTTTGCTGGACAGATTTTATCAAATTTAGCCGCCATGAATTCTCAATCCTTTGCTGACGAAAATTTTAATGGGAACAAAGTAGGTGAAATAGACGTTGAAAAAATGAATACAAAGGGTGGAAGTCTTTCATTGGGTCATCCATTTGGTGCTACAGGCTCTAGACTTGTAACGACTGCTTCAAGAAGGTTGCAATTAGAAAATGAACGCTTCGCTCTTATAGCAGCTTGTGCTGATGGTGGCGCGGGGCATGCATGTATTTTGGAGCGATACGACAACTGAATTTCATTGTATTTTATTTAATTCTGACTTTCGATCAGGTGGTTTTTTTTCCATCACTTTCCTGATCAATTTTGACCAATAATCCTATAAATTCGCCATTTTTATCGTTTTTTAAATGATGAAATTCTAAAAGGCTAATATAAAATCTTCTGTGATTGAATACTTTTAAATAATACTTTTAGGGTTTTGAGAAAATAGCAGACATGGTTATGTGAACATGAAAAGGAGAAGTAAAGCTTTAATCTTTAAATATGTAAACTTTGGTATTGGAAAATATCTTCTTGGCCTCTTGAATTTCATTCATTTTAATTTCAAGTGCTTCCCTTTTCTTGATAGTCCCATCACTTTGCGCACCAAAGGGCAGTCGCATTAATTGTGTTTTTAACTTTTTCTCATTTTTCTGAAGTAATGATAGAGTTTCAACTCTTTCAATTTCTGACATTCTTACCATATGACCATTTTCTTTATTCGAAGGCTGATTAATATCTCCACTCATTGTTTCACCCTGTTTTTCCTCTTGCTCTTTTTGAAGCTCTGCTCTACGTTTTCGTATATAATTGGGGATCTTTCCAAAGGACTTGTGCTTTGACGTAACTAATAGCTCGTTTGAATGTACGCTCTGACTATCACTTCTTCCAGAGGAGTTGAATCTTGGTTGTAAGTCATTTTTTACATTGATGCATGAAACTGGAAAGCCGCTTTCTTCTGTAAGTGAATTATTAGAAATAGTTGAAACTTCATTCGAAGAACTAAAAGATCGTGGAGAATATGGTCCTGCTGAAAATACATCGTAGACTCTTGATTGGACATCACCAAATTGCTCTTGTTTCTTCCTAAATAATCGTGCTCGTTCTTTTTCCTGTTTTTCTTCATTTTTAAGCGCATTTCTCTTATTTGTTTCTTGTATTTCTCTCAGAGTCCTTCTATGGTCCTTTTGATGATTTTTTTTCTCAGGTGTTGTCTTGCACACTGATCTTTGTGAAAAACTAACGTTTGGATTTGGAGAGGGATAAGTTTGTCCAATCAATTCTTTGGCGTCAGAGCCACTATTTTGATACCTTGAAATGTGTTTTGAGATATGGTTTGGTGACTTATTCGCTAAATTGTTTTTGAATCTATTCATTGTTACTAAGCACAGGTTGATATATTGAACGATTATGTGTTTGTTTCGTTCTCTTTATGATCAGCATATGAATTTTTTATTCTAAATTTCAAAAATAGAGACAATCAAATAGCTTAAAAAATGAAACCAAAAGATATAATCTTGTGACAAAAAAACACACTACTATTAAACACAGAAAATGCAGTGAAGAAAGACCGAAATAGAATCCATTTTATTCCTGTGACGAAAGCTTCCTAACGAAAATGAATGTTTTACATGTATAGATTCCTTTTTCAATTTTTATTCAAATGGAACATTAATAAATTTAAAGAATTGAAGAAAAAGGAACACAATCTAATACGATTATGATGAAGGAAGTAAGGAGAGAGTTTTCTGAAATATGAATTCTCCTTCTTCTTTGGTATGTTTCATACTTTTGTGAATTGGCTTTCCATCTTGATTCATCAAATGATAGTTGTTTCCGGTAAAAGTATTGATTTGGGGAAGACCCAACCATGCATTAGCCAAAATAGTTCCACATTTTGTGTGACTCCTCCCGAGTTTCTGCATCGGTCGAATCATAGCTTTCAAATACCAAGGGAACTCAGTTCCCCATCTAGTATTCACGAAACCAGGTGAAGCATGGCACACTATCAAATGTGGGTATTCTTTCGCAATACCTTCAAAGCCAACATCATTATACATTCCAGCTGCATCTGCTGCATTTGTAATGGAATAGGTTTCTTTTAGTTCAAAATCACTTTCGAATCCTTTGTATTTTCCATGTACTCCAGCAGATAAAACTGAAAGAATTCTACCTCCTTCTGATATGGTAGGAGCCAGCAGTTTTGCTAAATACATGCGTGAAAAATAATGCAATTGGAGTTTTTGATCCAGATTATCGACTGTTGGTGTATACCCTTGAATTGTTGCCATTCCTTGCGTCATGACTAGTAAGTCAACAGACTTCGTATTATTTTGTGTCACAGTGTCAGCCAATTCCTTGACAGACTTTAGATTGAACCCATCGACAGTGTGAAAGGAATGTTCTTGAGAATCATTGGAAGAGCAGCTTTTCAGTTCTGATACAATTTCAGCGCCTCGTTTGCTAGATCTTCCTGCGATGATGACGTTATGACCAAGTTCGGCAAGAGAAAGCGCTATTCCATGGCCTATTCCGCTTGTCCCTCCCAGCACAAGTGCTTGACGAATTTTCATGATGATTAAATGATTGTGAAAATCTGAGAAATAGAACACAAAAGAATTGTTCCTGAAAAACGCAAAGATAATAATTAATTTGAAGGTTTTCATATCACATATATTGGATCTTTTGCTGATCAAATGACGTCATTTTATATACAATGACGCCATGACATATCATACAAACGAACATACGAATAAAGTTTAAACATAACCTATTCCAAATTACGAAAGTCAAAAATGGCAAACATTACTATTATCAACAATCATCCAACAAATCAAAGACACGAAGACATAATTCATCACAACAAATTGGCACAATGACCACCATAAAGAGCGGTCCATCAGAAATAAGAGGAATGTTTGGCCCTAAAGGAGATTCCATGAACTGGAATGATGCAGTATCTGGATTTCCAAATGGAGTACCTCGATTCGAATCACGTGCTGAATGCAAAAAGTTCATGGAAGAATATAATACTTACAATGGAGGGAGCAATCCTGAATATCCACATCTTATGCATATTTTCACTATGTTAGTAAGTTGGGATCAAATTGAGAAAATCTTATTACCCAACATCAACAAAGCTAGGCAAGAATATTCAGCCCCAAAATATCAAGTCTCTCATAATGAAAAGAACAATGATGCAAACGAATCTGGACGTGTCAATATTTATGAGCAAGAAGAAACTGCCAATGTGCGTAAAGATATCGCATTCCGATTAGACACACCAATACATAAATGCACTACACCTGCTTCTACAACATATACTCTCAAGTACCTATTCTTTCATATGAAATGTGGTATTTTCGTGATGATTCGAAATGGACAGCTTCGTATATTTTGTCCTTTTGTCAATCAAGATTATCGAAACACATGGGGTGATCAGATCAAACTAGAGGGAGATAATTCATTAGATACATATTATTCGAAAAAGGCCGGTTCTTACAGAGAAGAACATATTGAAAAGGATCGATTCAAATGGTGGGCAAATGGAAATATTATTTGTAATGAATTATGTAAACCGAGTGAAAAGGATACGATGCAATTTTGGGGGGATCATTTTTTGGCAGCATTACGGGATTTATTAGGTGAAGCTTGCCGAGAAAGGACTATTCCAGATTGTGAATTTTTCATTAACAAACGAGATTATCCACAATTAAAATTTAATATTCCAATGGGTATACCGGTAGAACCGTATGGTTTCATCTTTGACAAAGATGATAGATTTGCTGATCAGGTGAGATTGCTTTTGTTTCGTTCCATCTGAATATTAAATTATCATTCCGTTCTCAATGAATCAAATTGTATTGGTTGTTTTGATACAGGATGTTGCTTTAGATCCCTCTCATAAATTTCCAACATATGCTCCGATTGTTAGTTTTTATGCAGCAAAACCAGATAGGTTCACAGATATACCCTGGCCGTCATCTGAAGACTGGGAGGCCGCATGTGGCCTTGTGTTTCCAAATACCTTTATGCACAAAAAGGATAAAGAAGGTAATGCTGTCTTTGATGGTAATCCACGTGACTTATTCACAGAAGCTAATTTTCGAAAGTTTGAACGAAAGTGGGAAGACAACCGTGTAGCGTGAGTACAATACAATTAACCTTGACAGAATAACGGCTCCTAAAATCATTCGATGCTTCCTAATTGCCATAATTTCTTTCTGTTTTATCTCTTTTGCCAACTCCAAAAGGACGGCCTTTTTTCGTGGAACTGCCACCGGGGGAGGAACAACTATTCACAATAACCAGCGCCTCATGGTAGCACACTATAGTCATGAGTGGAGAGATGATCCAGAAAAGGGTGGAGAGGAGCCTTTTCTTGATGCTGCTATCGTCGGTTGGAATATGCGTGACAAAAAGATATCTGAAGGACCCATGACCTTTCTCAGACAAAGCGATTTTGGATTCACTGCAGGAAAACACCATTTTACTCCCATCTATGAGCAGAGTAAGTACAAATATCTGGTCTATGTAGATGGTCATTGCGCTGCCTGTCGTTATGGTTTCATGATGCGTTTAGGAAGTGTGATTATTAAGGTTGAATCTCGACAAGTCGCAGAAGAAATGTGGTACTTTCCCCTACTTCAACCATATGTTGATCATGTTCCCGTAAAAGCTGACCTTTCGGACTTGGAAGAAAAAATACGGTGGTGTAGGCAAAATGATGATAAATGTAAGCAAATAGGGATCGCAGCTCAAAATTTTTTTAATAAATATGTTGCGAGAGAACCTTGTTTGGATTATGTGGAAATGGTTTGCAACCAAATAGCAAAGCGTTACGTAAAACCGCCTGACTGGTGGAATATGCCACCACCAGAGCGAGATCCCCCAAAGTTAAGAAAACCTGATACTCCATGTTATGAACATAGAGAAACAAAAGCGAGTAGATTATGTGTTCGATGTCAAAAGAAAGCAGACGACGAAGAAATGATGATTGCTGCAAGAAAAGCAAAATCTGAAGAGGAAGCAAAGAATACCAAGAACAAGAAAAGATCTATGCGAGAAAGAATGAAGGCTAAAGCAGCCGCAGCCGCAGCAGCTAAGGCAGCTAGGGTAGCAAAAGGTGCGAAAAAAAAATGAAGTGAATCGTTGCTTCGCAATGAGTGTATCTTATATTACAGTACATAATGAAGAATTTAAAACTGAAAGCATTAAATATAAATAAAAACAAACAGGGAATAAAAAAATTCTCATGGCTCAAACCAAGATTGAAAGCCTCACTCCTGATCATCCTCTAATTCCTCAATTATCACACTTGATACATCTTTAGTCTTTTGTTCACTTTCATCGTTGGCATTATTGTTGGCTATAATAGCCAAACCTCCGACTACTGCACCTAACATAGTTAAACCTCCACCAATTTTTTGAAGTAAATTATCATCATTTTCTTTCTGAATGCTCTGTAACTCTCTTTCTTGGTCATTTTTTATGTTGGAATCAAATTCTTTTGTGGTCTCTGTAACAATAGGCTCACTACTTATTTTAGTCCAACTTTTTTCATCGTCTATTTCATCTTCATCCCTCTCATTATGATTATCACCTGTTTGACATGTTTCAGTCTCACTTGTCAATTCCAAATCCTTTGCCCAAAATGTTTGAGGCTTTTCATTATGTTCCTCTTTCTTTTTTAATTTACTTTCAGAATTTGTTTCTTCACTGGCTTTATTTTCATCGATGAAAATTGTTCTTCCTGTTTTGACTTGAACTTGATCAGTGACCACTATAGAATTATCAATTGTATCGCCAAAGATTTCATTCTGTTTGTTTTTCATGTTGGCAAGATCTAAATGAGATGAACTATCCTGTAACGAGTGTCGTAGGCTCCTTGCAATTGATTCCAATATATTTTTTTCGTTCATAACATCTGAGGTTTTAGACTTAAGAATGACTTCCATTATTTGATTCTTTTCAACCTGTAAAAAGTAATAACATTGAAGTTAGCATAAACAACTTCGTGAGAAATAAATGTATTACTGTAATCTTACCTCCGCGATAAGGTCTTTCTCTAGAGCTTCAGATATCAGACTTAAAAGTGAAGCCAAATCATCTTCTTTTTCTACATTCAGGAGAGACTTTTCTCTTTTTCTCTCTTGAATATCATTGTTCAATCTCAATGTCTCTTTGATTGCGTCATTTAAAAGAGAAACTTTATCCATTTTACTCTTTCTTCCATAATCATTCGTAGAATTTGATTCTTTATCATTACTCCTTAAACTCTGATTATGAAGGTCTTCTTCCTCGCCATCCTTTATTGTTTTATTCAATTCAATCGTCTCTTGAATTGCACTTTGTAAAATGACCGAAATATGCCCGTCTTCATTCTTGTCTTTAGTGGTCGTCTTTTCATTGGTGTGTTCATCAAGCTCTTCCTCTTCATTGGATGTTTTCCCCCACAACCAACCCTTTCCAAAGGCTCCCAACGAAGCCTCTATAATGGGGCCTAAAAGTCTATCGTTTTCCTCTAATATCTCATTCATATTTTTAAGCACAAAACTTCCGTTATTTACCACTCCAAGAGCGTCCTTAACATACCGGCCCTTTTTAAGATTGATTAAACCATCTTCGTCCCTCATATGAATCTCATTTGACAAGAGATCCTGAGCAATAACACCAATTCCATACACTAAACCTTTATTGTAAACCTGCACACCCAGCCCTGCAAGTGAAACTACATTGTTACAAAAATCTTTGGCGACAATGGATGTCTGCGCACATTTAACTCCTTGTAAACCTTGCTCAAATACAGTAACCGAATTCAAAATATTCAGCCAAACCTGCAATAGCGTAGGTGGTCTATTTGGCAAAGTACAATGAGGAGAATCTGTATGAGTTGTCAATAAGATTGTCATTCCGTATACATCGGATGGTGGATTTGAGTCATTTCCGGAATTAATAGTTGGATAACACTCCAATTGAATTATCGACTTTCTCCATGTGAGCAAACGCGTCACTTCGACATAAATGGAAGGAATAAGAAGAAACGATTCTAGGAGCAATTGTTCTCCTCCATAACTTTGAAGCAATACTGCTGCTATGGATGCAGGACACTTTTTGATGATGCTTAGAATTTCACAAATTTGGTTGGAAGGTGGAAATGACTGGATAGCTAATTTATAAGCTTTAATAGCATGTTTGGCTCGATTATCTACATCAATGGAAGATAGGAGCGAACGTAGATTATCAATAGAACCATCAGAAGTTGTTTGGGTGGAGGTGTGAGTTCCAAATGGAGTTGTTGTTGGTATTGCACTGTCGTTGCTATTCATATTTACTTCATTTTCCATCAAACCAGTTGTAGTTGAAAGCATCTGAGAGAGATCCTCCCAATTTAAGTCGACTGGTGAAAAATCTCTGCCGTGACTTGTTGCTACTGAAAGTGGTGGTGTTTTTTCTGGTGCTTCTGATTTATCATCCTTATTGGCAGTTTTCTGTTGGACATCAGATTTTTTCATGTTGGTAGGAGTGGAGATAGTTGGTCCAGAAGGTGCAGTGGCTCGCCCTGTACTTTTTGTTGAAGATGTAGATGTACTACCAGAGGATGAATCCTTCCCCGAAAGACTAATTTTCCTGTAAGCCCAATAATCAACAATCCATCGTAACATTGCCAGCTGTAACATTTCATCTTCGGCAACATTATCACCTAAATCACTCAAGACATCTCTCAGAGTTAAACGCAAACAAAGACGTATGACTCGATTTGCCCATTCCATCTCATCTATCTCGTGTCCGTTTTCATCTTCACACACGGAGGTAAGCAAATATCCACCCAGAAGAAAGAAGAAAGGACCACCCAAATGAAGATTCCTCCAATTTCTGACAGAGTAAAGGAAGGCTAATGATTGCAGCATGAGACGACCGTACCGATTACATTTCATGGAAGACAGTTTCATCTTAGATTTTAAATAATAAAGAAAACTAGATTGAACCAGTAATACAAGCAAAATTTGGAGGAATTTGTGGTTTCCCGATTGAAAAACAATCGTTCGAGCAAAGTAGATGTAAGTTTGAACTTCTACAAATGTAGGAAGAAATAGAAAACACAGAAATAGAAATCGAAAACTCCGAATATCGTCTGTTACAGCATGAATAATGTCCAAGTCTAGAGACTTTGATGAAAAATATCTATCCCAACGAAAAAGATATCCCACACCCAAAAGAAGGAGACTGACGTAAAAGAGAACTTTGATATGTGAAAGACCTCTCAAAATATGCAGAAATAGTCCCACTAGAATAAATGCTACGCCTAAAAAATTGATGCTAAAAAGTTAAAAATGAAATCCATTTTGTTCTGATTGATATCAATAGAAACTAACTAACCTAGGCGTATCCTTATATTTCCTGTCCACAATTGGTGCACCAAATGTTTGCAAAAAGCTCTTCCAAATTCTTGTAAAGGATGATTCACAAGACCTTCTCTTAGTTTAATTCGACTTTCCAAACGAGCCTGTATGGTTTCAATGCTTTCTTTTTCATAAGTTTTTGCATAAGAAGATCCCGATGCAGAGGAGGATCGAATTCCGTATTTATTTTCAGCGGAGGAATTAAGTTGAAAGGAAGATGAAGCCTTTTGGGCATCATCCTTGTTGGTAGAAGGTACATCATTATTGTCTTCTTCCAACAAAGGTATCCAATCATCATCGTCATCATCGCTTTCGTGAACGAAACTTTGAATGCGCATATTGATGTCGTTCCTACCAATATTAGTTGCTTATGAACAGATTTCCTTTTAAATGTTGTTGAGAAGCTCTCTCAGAGTACCTAATCGTGTTTATGTCCTTGAGATTCTCTGAATGCTTCTCTATATGACAATCTTGTACTTTCTAAATCTGCTATTCTGATGTTGACAATTAGGTTCAAATAGAAATTCTTTTTTTATTTTCAATTAGAAGATGACCTTCTTTGTCTAAATTCTTCTACGACATGATGTAAATTTTCTACACAAAAAAAATCGACAGCGAGATGCAAACATTACACACACTTCTGAAAATACGGATGTCAAAAATATTGAATTGAATTTTATAATTTCTTTGTACGACCATAAATCGATTCATCATCAAGTTTTGGAACCGAAAAAGAAAAACATGAACATGGTGGAATAAAATTCTTTTATTCCATATTGATTTTGTGCTATTGTTGTTTAATTAGCTTACGTTAGATACAGTATTTATCCTCTGGAACAAGAAATCAATAATTTGATATATGAAGAGAGAGTGTTTGTTAAGATTCTTTTCTAGTATTTGAAATGAAAAAGAGATAAAAGATTTTATATCTATGAGGCATTATATAGAATACGAGTCTTTCAAATAGATTTAAATTCTTCATGTACAAACAAAACTCTTGTAGCTTGATTTGATTAATGACTACATGAAGTGCGAATTCGAGATACATATTTTTTAGCGTCAAAAAATCGCTGTGTACAAGTTTTATCTATACTTTTCATTTTTTGTTCAGAGATCTCATCTATCCCAGAATTAGCTCTATTTGGGGCCTATAAAGTTTAAAGCCATGGATATTTTTTCTATTAATCAGATCTGCTATTGATCAAAATCAAATGGTAACCAAATTGAGTTTTAATTGGTCCATGAACAAGTCCAACATCATCTGTAAAAACAACTGTATCAAATCTACTCGCCATAATGATGTGTAGAAAGAAGAATAATGAGATTTTTTTACAACGACCTTTAGGTTTTAATTCATTTGACATAACTTACTCTTTCACCATTTGACCAGGGCCAAATTCTCCAAGGTTGCCACCACTTCGACCAGATGGGCATGCTGAATACATGCTTGCAAACTCGGCAAACTTAACAGGATCGTTTCCGATTTCTTCTTTCATGTCCTCCAATTTATTTGCTGCTTCTTCTCCTCCCTTAAAGCATTAGGCGAAGAAAAGCATGAGGCGATGAAAATTATGCAAAAGTGTGAAAATGAAATCCATGATAGCCATTTATCGATCCGATAGCCGATTCATTACTTACTTTTATTAAAATATGAGATGCATCAGCCCTCATGAAAAGGCTCTTGAAGCTCTTTTGAATGTCATCAAAAAATCCCATATTCATGGCAGTGGAGGAAACTTTGTTTTGAACATTGTATCCGGGCGAATTTGTTTTCCCTGGAACGAATGCATCAACATGATTGGATGATAGAATAAAAAACAAGAATCCAAACAAGGAGATTTTGAAGAAAGGTAGCTTATTCATTTTGGAATCGAGTGGCTGTATTTGAATGGTCTAGGTGTCAAAAGAGGTGAAACCGATCTGGCCTTATTTGACAATTTTTCATATTGATACATACGCAAGTGTCCTTTCTTCAACAAATAAAATCTTGCTTGAAGTTGATACGTATCTGATGACACCTAACCCGACTTTATTTTGGAAATATTTGCAACGTGCTTCGCATTTTCTTTTTTGTATTTAGCGTCTATCGAAATGAAGTGGAAAGAATCAACAATAAGCTTATTTAATGATGAGGCAACCTTTTGATAAATGTTTCATTATATTTGTCATTTTATTAAAAACTTGTACGATTTTGTAAGAGGCGATTAATCTGGTTCTCTTACATCTCTTGACTTATGTAATGGGTCTTGGTATTTTTGATGAATTTCCTTATTCGGTTTTGAAAAAATATTAAATTTTTGTATGGAGTCAGCAAATCTATTCAGCCTTGAAACAGTTGAAA
>Ga0209092_10001193_pt1 | contig 26016 bp, 22 predicted proteins | sample FraStrMetagenome_FD_187446 | JGI IMG/M metagenome (GOLD analysis project Ga0209092, IMG submission 187446) | Marine eukaryotic phytoplankton communities from Arctic Ocean - Fram Strait ARC3M Metagenome (SPAdes) (version 2) | ecosystem: Environmental > Aquatic > Marine > Oceanic | place: Fram... | reverse complement strand
GATTAGCAATAGCTATTTTTTCTCCATTAGGAGAAATTTTTAAATATCCTCTTGTAATAATTGTTAAATTGTTAACGGTTGAAATAACTGGAGCCAAGTTTACACCAGTTTCGTCAATTTTATAAGAATAGAAAAAATTAGCAACTTTAGAAACGACCCAAAAAGTGTTACATTGCTCTCCTCTTACGGCAGCAATTTTTTCTGTCCAAAAACTTTTATTAGCAGGAGCTTGTTGGGCCAAATCTTCTGAAAAAAAGCCATCATTATTTTCGTCTATTAATTGACCATTACCATTATTTAAAGTCATATCAATTGTATACAAATTAAAAGCAGGATTATTATTGTTTCCAACAGTAAAAAGATAATAAATTGAACTAGATCCAGGTTTTGGAATGATCATCCCCGATTGAGTACTCGAAGGATCTCCCTTTAAGTTATCAGCTAGATTCCCATCTGTATATGTCATTAAAGTATGATCTTTGTCAAATACTTTTATTCCATCGGAATAAAACAATAGATTACCAGATGCGTCTGCAAAAGAAGAACAACCCTCTAAAGTATTAATTTCTCCGTTAGTTATGCCTTCAGGTGGATTGCTATTAAAATCCACCCCTGCATTCCTTCCAAAATACCAGATATTAGCTTCTTTTTGAGAAAATGATTTTGATGCAAAAAATAGAAGCGAAAGTAGAATTAATTTCTTCATTTGATTTTATATATATGTAATATCAAATATATTTAAATATATTATAAGTCTCTCTTTTTTAACAGTGCAAATGACAAATAAATAAAAATAAGAGTCCAAACTGAAACAATAAGAATAGCACTAATTTCTACTTCAGCTTTATCAAAGGTTTTTCCCATTGTATTTGCAAATGTTTTTACTGCTCCAAGTCTAGAAAAGGGTTCTTTAATAAGATTTGATATTGCTTCTCCAGGGAGAAACTGCATCATTAAATCTACAGATTTAGAGGGGCTTTCAGCGTTTCTAAAACTCCAAAATAAATAACCTTTGAACATGTTTTCTGCAATGAGCCAAACAAAAATAGCCCCTACTGCAAAGGCAGATCTTTTTACTAGGATTCCGAAAAATAATCCCATAGAAAAGAAACCAACTAGTTTTATAAAAAAAGCGAATAGATACTCTAGATCTGATATTATAATTGAGAATTCATTATAATCAGAATAGACAATCCCTAAAGTTAAAGAAACAACAAAAACAAATAGTGTAGAAATCAGTGCAAAGGCAATTACAGTATAAAATTTGGAAAGAATAAATTCCTTTTTACTCAAGCCATCTATTAAATTTTGCTTTAAAGTTTGATAACTATACTCATTAGATGTCATAGAAACAATAACAAGAAGTAAGAAGAATTTTAAAATTGCTGCCATATAGGTGTTAAAATGCCAGATATATGGAAAATTAAAAATTCCTTGGTCGGCTAAATGCAATTTAAAATCGCCAAATTCAAATTTTATTGTTGCAATCAGAGCGATAGATAATAACAAGGCAAAGTAAATAATAGAAAGTATTTTACTGGCTTTGTTGTATCTTAATTTATGAAATTCTATGGAAAGAAGTCTTAGCATGACTTTAGTTTTTTAGTGATTAGTTGTTGTTCGTTAAATCTAAGAATTGCTGTTCTAAACTAGGTTTTCGTTTTACCAAATGCGAAACAATACAACCATTATCAAACAGGTATTTGTTCATTTTAGAGGCAGACATTTCTTTGTTTAAAGTAGCGATAATAGTCCTATGATCTTTAGAGACTTTATCAATCGCAGGATGTTTTTCTATAATTGCTAAGACTTTTTCCTGGTCAGACTCAACTTGTAATTCAAATACACCATGAGAAGCAGTCATTTCATTTACTTTACCACTATATAATTTTTTTCCTTCTCTAATTACAATCACATGAGAACATACTTTTTCTACTTCATCTAAAAGGTGTGATGCTAATAAAATTGTGGTCCCGATTGCTGCAATACTTTTTATAATTTCACGAATTTCATGAATACCCTGAGGATCTAGACCATTGGTTGGTTCATCTAAAATTAAAACCTCTGGATCGTTTAATATTGCTGATGCAATAGCTAAACGTTGTTTCATCCCCAGAGAGAACGTACTAAATTTACTATCTTTTCTGTCGTAAAGATTTACGGTTTTTAATTTCTCCTCTATTTTTTCTGTTGAAATTCCTTTTATTTTGCAAATTAACTTTAAATTTTGGGTCGCTGTCATGTATGGGTAAAAATTTGGGCGTTCAATAATTGCACCTACTTTTTTTAGTGCTTCATGCATTGAACCGTTTCCATTAAACCAAGAGAATTCTCCAGAGGTTCTGTTTACAACATTTAAAATAATACCTAAAGTAGTAGATTTACCACTACCATTTGGACCTAAAATTCCGTAAACATTTCCTTTTTTGATATCAAAAGAAAGATTATTAACAGCATGAACCTGTCCATATTTTTTATTGATTTTGTGAAGAGATAAGATGTTTTCCAAAGGTTGTTTTTAGCCGATTAGTATTTTGTAGACGACTAAATTACAATTTTGTTACCGAATAAATTTGACTTTATGGTACGGAAGATTTTTAAAATGTAAAAGCTATTCGAAAATGTCTCTTTTAATATTCGTTGTAATCGAAATCATCAAAATGATCAAACTCATCGTCAAGTTCTCCTTCACTTCCAAATCCGTCGTCTACTCTTTCTGCTACAAATTCTTTTTCAGGAGCTTCATCAGGAATTTCTCCAACAGTTAGAATACTTTGAGGTAAATCTTCTCTTTTCTCATTAGAGATTTCAATAACTTCAACATAAAAAGTCCACATTTTTAAGAAATCGTACACATAAATTAATTTGCTGTTTACTTCCTGAAGGGTATCTTTTAAAATACAAGTTTTCATGGAAATACCTTCGCCAACCTCATCCATACTAAATAAAGGAATTTCTTCACCTTGATTCCATTCGGCATCAGTTTTATAAAATGAAGCCATTTCTTGGGCTTTAAAACCAAAAGATTTAGCAATTGTTAAATGTAAATTTTCTAAGTTTATGTTGCGATCAACTAAAAGAGTTCTAATAACATCTTCTTTTGTATCTAAAATTGTGCGTATTTTATACATGAAATAGTTTAACTTTTTCTGCTACAAAAATACAAATTTTTATGTGTAATTTTACATTAGAATTACAACACATGGATAAAAAAGAAATTTTAGCTATTTTTAATGAAAAATGTAAAAATACATTGATGGAAACTCTTGATATCGAGTTTATTGATGTCGGGAGTGATTTTTTAACAGCAAAAATGCCCGTAACTTCAAAAGTTTTTCAACCACATGGGCAATTGCATGGTGGGGCAACTGCAGCTTTGGCAGAAAGTGTGGGGAGTGCCGCTTCAAATTTTTTTATAGACCGTAAAAATCAGTTTATAAATGGAATTCAATTGTCTATAAATCATATAAAAAGTAAAAAAGAAGGCGTTGTTTTTGCTACAGCAAAAAATATTCATGCTGGCAGAACTACACATTTATGGGAAGTTACTATTGTTGATGAAAACAATAATTTAGTTTCTGTCGCTAAAATGACCAACATTGTTCTTATAAAAAAATAATTCAGATTTATAATGGATCTCATTTTTAATAAAATTGAAGAGTCTTATAAGAGAAACTTACCTTTTGTAGCTTATCGAAAACCAAATTCAGCAGCTCTCTCTTCTCTTTTTATGAATACTGATGAATTGCATTTTTCATCAGAATTTACAGAAAGTGGATTTGTTTTCTCTCCTTTTGATAGCAAAGAGAACACTATTTTATTTCCTTTAAAAAATGCAGAATTTATTACTAAAAAGATCTCATATGATGACAGTTTTATAAGTAATGATTCTTTTGCGAATGCGAATACGAGTTATGGGGAGCGAGAAAAACATATTTGTGTAGTAGAAAAAGCACTTGATAAAATCAATTATAATGAGCTTAAGAAAGTAGTAGTTTCAAGAAAAGAAGAAGTTATTTTAGCTTCTTTTGATCTATTAGTAACTTTTAAGAAATTATTAAAAAAGTATACAAATGCCTTTGTTTATGTTTGGTATCATCCAAAAGTTGGCTTGTGGTTTGGTGCATCACCTGAAACACTTTTAAGTATTTCTGATTGTAATTTTAAAACAATGTCTTTGGCAGGAACTCAAGTTTACAAAGCCAATGAGGTCGTTTGGAAAAAGAAAGAACGAGAAGAGCAGCAATTGGTTACTTCTTTTATTGAAAATCAATTAGAAACCATATCTAAAAATCTTTCAACAGACAAGACTGAAACAATAAAAGCAGGAAATTTATTACATTTGAAAACTTCGGTGAAAGGAACTTTGAATACCTCTTCGAGTTTAAAAGAACTGATTAGAGCATTGCATCCTACTCCTGCAGTTTGTGGTTTACCTAGAGAAAGCGCAAAAACATTTATCCAACAAAATGAAAACTATAAAAGAACATTTTACACTGGTTTTTTAGGTGAATTAAATATTAAAAACCAAAATTCATCACTTTTTGTAAATTTAAGATGTATGTGTATAGAAGGTGAAATAGCTTTAGTTTATGTTGGTGGTGGTATTACAAAGGATAGCAATGCAAAAAAGGAGTGGGAGGAAACCATTGCTAAAAGTAAGACCATGAAGAAAGTTCTTAAATAGAAACTAAAAAAACCATACGTTTTATATGTATGGTTTTGGATTGTTAAATTTAATTTAAATTTTAAAGTGTTCGGCTTTAAAAAAATCTTCTTTAGCCAACATTAGTGTCTAAAAAAATTAAATATCGTCAAAAGAGACGTCTGTAAAACTTTCTGTAGATTTACTATCTTCATTAGTTTCGTCACCTTCCTTTTTAAAATCTTTTTGATGACGCTCGCTGATTACTTCACTCCCTTTTTCGTTTAGAATATAATCAGTTGCTTTACCCAACATTTCTTGAAAATCTGTAAAGTCTTCTTTGTAAAGGTAAATTTTATGTTTTTGGTACCGAAAACTTCCGTCATCATGTGTGAATTTTTTACTCTCTGTAACGGTTAAGTAGTAATCATCTGCTTTCGTTGCTCTTACATCAAAAAAGTAAGTTCTTCTTCCTGCTCTTAATACCTGTGAAAAAATTTCTTCCTGTTCAACTCTCTCTGCCATAATTATTTAAAAATAGTTATTATAAAATATTTATTATTTACTTAACAAATCTAACAAAATATTTAATGTAGCAATGTTAAAGATTAAATTTCTTTTTCTAAAAGTTGTTCCTCATATAATTTTTTGTAATAACCTTCTGCCTTTATTAGTTGATTATGAGTTCCTTGTTGTGTAATTTTACCATCACTTAAAACAATAATTTTATCAGCATTTTTAGCTGATGAAATTCTATGACTTATTATAAAAGTAGTTATATTTTTAGAGATTATTTCTAAATTAGATAAGATTTTTTCTTCAGTTTCTGTGTCTACAGCAGACAAGCAATCATCAAAAATTAAAATTTTAGGTTTTTTGATAATAGCTCTTGCAATAGAAACTCGTTGTTTTTGTCCTCCAGAAAGTGTGACCCCCCTTTCTCCTAAAATAGTTTTGTATCCTTTCGGGAAATTTATAATATTATTGTGAACATCAGCATTCTTAGCAGCTGAAATAATTTCTTCTTCTGTAGCACTGTATTTTCCGAATTTTATGTTGTCTTCTATGCTTTCTGAAAACAAAAATGGATCTTGGGGGACAAAACCAATTTGACTCCGAACATCATTTAAATTAGTTTGCTTAATAGGCATGTTATCTAATAAAATGGTTCCTATTTCGGTGTCGTAGAGTCTTGAAATTAATTCAATAATTGTAGATTTTCCAGACCCTGTTTTTCCTAATATAGCCAATGTTTCTCCTGATTTTATGGAGAAATTAATGTTTTTTAATGCTGTGATATTTGTGTCATCGTAGGTGAAAGTAACATCTTTAAAAGTAACATTCCCTTTTAATTCTGAAGAAGAGGTGATTGTATTTTGAATCTCTGGCACTTGCTTTAAAAACTCATTTATTCTTGCTTGTGAGGCTTCAGCTTGTTGCACCATTGAGGTAACCCAACCAACAACTGCTACTGGCCAAGTAAGAATATTTACATACAACATAAACTCGATGATGGTTCCGAATTGAATTTCACCACTTATGTATTGTTTTCCACCAACATAAATAACCAATAAGTTACTAATACCAATTAATAAGATCATTAATGGAAAAAAGAGTGCATTGGCTTTTTGTAGATGAATATTTTTTTCTTTACTTTCATTAGCAATTTTATCAAAACCCTTAATTATTGAAGCTTCAATTCCATAAGATTTCACAACATTAATTCCGGAGAAAAATTCCTGATTAAAGGTCGTTAATTTTGATAAGTATTCTTGAACTATAGTACTTCTTTTATGAATAACTTTACTTAAAACAAATATTGAAATTGATAACAGAGGAAAAGGAATTAGCGTGTACATTGTTAGTTTTACATCTATACTAATCATCTGAGTAAAACCAACTGTAAAAAGCACAATCATATTTATACTATACATAATAGCTGGTCCAATGTACATTCTAACCTTAGAAACGTCTTCAGAAATTCTATTCATTAAATCACCTGTTCTATTTTTTTTGTAAAAGTTAAGTGATAGTCTTTGATATTGCTGATAAATCTCGTTTTTGAGATCAAATTCAATCAATCTAGAAGTAACAATAATTGTTTGCCTCATTAAAAAAGTAAAGAAACCAGCCAAGAGTGCAACCCCAATAATAAGAAGTACATTTTTTAGTAATTGCTGTGTAACATCATCTAAATTTGTAACAGTTCCGTTTTGGTATTTTTCAACAATGTTTAAAGAATCTCCAATTATTTGAGGGATTTTTAATGCTAAAAATTTAGATAAGATTGTAATTAAAACACCTATTAATAAACGCCATTTGTATTTAGAAAAATAGTTGTTTATATATTGTAGTTCTTTCAATGAATTTTGAATATTTAAAAAATAAAATGATAATTAATTGAATACCTATACATTATTTTGGTTGTTAAAAAACAAAGGTACAAAGATATAAGTTTGAGTGTAATTTTTATTCTTAAAAAAGTATTAAAAAGGTAATAGAATAAAAGTAAAATAACACTATTTTTGCAGCGCAATTTATATAAGTTCTTTAGAAAATGATTAATAGAAGACATATTCGAGTTAAAGTGATGCAGTCTGTATACGCTATGTTACAATCTCACAATGATGATATCATTAGAGAAGAGAAATTTTTAAAACATAGTGTTTTAAAATTGTATGAATTGTACGTTTTAAATCTGCAATTGTTGGTTGAAGTGCAGAAATTAGCTGCTAGAAAAATTGCACTTTCCAAAAAGAAAATTCTCGCTACCAAAGAAGAATTAAATCCAAATAATAAATTTTTAGAGAATAAAATTATAAATACAATTTCAGAAAGCGTAAGTTTAGAAGGGTTTATAGAGTTAAATAATTTAAAAAATTGGGAATTAGATACTGAGTATGTAAAAATTATTTTTGAGCAATTACAGCAAAGTGATTTGTATAAAAATTATTTAAACATTGATGAAGATTCTTACAAGATTGATAAAGCTTTCGTTATCAGTTTTTTCAAAGAAATTATTGCTCCAAATGATAAGCTAGCTGAATACTTTGAAGATACTATGATTTCATGGGTAGATGATATTCCTTTTGTAAATACTTGGTTGGTAAGAACCTTAAGTAAGCAGAAAGAAAATAGTGCATTTATATTAGGAAGTTTATATAAAGATAAAGATGATGAGAATTTTGTTTCTCAGATATTTACAAAAACGGTTTTAAAACACAAAGAATACGAAAAAGATATAGAAGATAAAACACCAAATTGGGAAACAGATAGAATTGCAGATATAGATATGATTCTTATAAAGATGGCAATTACTGAGTTTATAAATTTCCCATCAATTCCAACAAGAGTTACTATTAATGAGTATATAGAAATTTCTAAAGATTACTCTACAGAAAAAAGTAGTTACTTTATTAATGGAGTTCTAGATAAGATTTCGAAGGAATTTATAAAATCAAAAAGAATCGTAAAAATTGGTAGAGGATTACTTTAATCGTATTGATTTAGCAAATTTATTTATTACTTTTACAGAAAACTAAAACAAAATGAGAAAACAAACACTTTCACTAGTATTTATAATAACGGTATCCCTTTTTATAGGGTGCAAAGACGGAACTAATGTATCAAAAAAAATTAATAAAGAAAATTTAGACAAAGCTAAGACTAGAGATGTTGAAATTAAAAAAGGAACTGCAATGATTTCTTTTGATAAAAAAGAATATGATTTTGGAACAGTTAACGAAGGAACCATTGTGGAAACTAGTTATTTAGTAACAAATTCTGGAAAAACAGATTTGGTAATTACAAATGCAAAAGCATCTTGTGGTTGTACAGTTCCTGTTTGGCCTAGAGAAGCTATTAAACCTGGTAAAACTGGAGAAGTGAAAGTGAAATTTAATACTTCAGGCAAACCTAATAGACAACAAAAAACAATCACTTTAACTACAAACACAGAATCTGGTAGAGAAGTCTTAACATTAAAAGGTTCTGTAACACCAAAAGCAAAAAAATAATTATGTATACTTTACTATTTTTACAAGAAGGATCCGGAAGCTTAATGAGTATGTTGCCTTTTTTAGCAATCATTGTTGTGTTTTATTTTTTTATGATAAGACCACAAATGAATCGACAAAAAAAAGAGAAAGCTTTTCAAACAGAAATTAAAAAAGGATCAAAAGTTGTAACCTCTAGTGGGATTCACGGTAAAATTGCAGAAGTTAATGCTGCAGAAAACACGATCACAATTGAAACAGGAGCAGGAAAAATTAAATTTGAGCGCTCTTCAATTTCAATGGAGTTGAGTAAAAAATATTTAACACCAGTTAAAAAATAAATAAGCAAATTTTAAAATTAATAAGTGAGCATTGTCTTTTTAGATACTGCTCACTTTTTTGTTTACAAGCTTTTATGTAGATTGCATGAAATTCATTTATAATCTTGAGAAATAATAAAAAAATATCGAAAAGTTTTATTGGCTTTTTAATTGCAGCAGTCTTGATATGGTTTTTAATAACGCTATCTAAAGATTATATGATTGTGTTAACTTTTCCTGTAAAATATAATAAGATCCCTCAAGATAAAATTTTACAAAAGAAGCCTACAAAAGAAATAGACATCCTCGTAAAGTCATCTGGTTTTAATATTATAAGTTCAAGATTTTCGAATAAAAGCATTCAATTAAATGCGAATAACTTAACTAAAAAATCTTCATATAGATATTATTTTTTAACCAAAAGTCAAAAGAATACAATTCAAAAACAACTCCGTTCTGGAGTCGAATTACAAGAGATTATTTTAGATACAATCTATTTAGAAATTGGAAGTCTAATTTCGAAAAAAGTACCATTAATTCCAGATTTAGAAATCAATTATCACGCTGGTTATGATGTTTTAGAATCTGTTTCAATTCAACCAGACAGTCTTATAATTTCTGGTCCTGAGGCTCAGATTCATAAAATAAATAAAATAAATTTAGAATTGTTAAAATTAGAAGATGTTAAGTCAGATTTTTCTGAAAAAGTAAGCATTGTAATTCCAGAAAACATAAATAGTTTAAAAGTTAGCTCAGAATTTACAACGGTAACCGGTAAGGTAGAAAAGTTCACAGAAGGTACTTTCGAAATTCCTTTTAAAGTCATCAACCTTCCAGATGGAATTGATTTAACAACATTAAATAAAAAGGTTGAGGTTATTTTTGTTGTAGGTCTTTCTAATTTTAATAAAATTGATAAAAACCTCTTTGAAGTTGTTTGCGATTACAATATTACTAAAGATAATAATCTTGGGTATTTGTTACCTAAAGTAACTGCAAAATCGAACTTTATAAAAAGTTTTAAAGTTGTACCTAATAAAATAGATTTTTTAATTCAGAAATAAAATGATAGTTGGTTTAACTGGTGGAATAGGAAGTGGTAAAACTACAATCTCGGATCTTTTTGGAGAATTTGAAAATGTGGTTATTTACAATGCAGATTATGAAGCTAAAAAATTAATGAATTCATCATTTGAAATTAAAACTAAAATAATAAAGCAATTTGGAGAGAGTTCTTATAAAAATAATCAATTAAACACAACTTATATTGCTGCACTTGTTTTTAAAAATAAAGCTAAATTAGAGGCTTTAAATTCACTAGTTCATCCAGAAGTAAAAAACCATTTTCAACAATTTATAAATCAACACAAAAAAGGGGACTATATTATTTATGAAAATGCAATTCTTTTCGAAAGTAAAAGTAATTTAATTTGCGATATTATTATTTCTGTTGCTACTCCTCTTGATACTAGAATAAAACGAATCTTATTAAGAGATAATTCATCTAAGGAAGAAGTGTTAAGGAGAATAAAAAGCCAATGGTTAGAGGAAAAAAAGCAGCTTCAATCTCATTATATTATTTACAATCAAAACAGTAAAAACCTACCATCTCAGGTTATTAATATTCATAATATTTTAACAAAAAAAAACAGTTCAATTTAATTAAGTTTAGAAATTTTGTTAAATTACCCTTAAATTTTAAGTTAAACTGTTAATTTAAGGCAATAAAATCATTTTCAATTTCTTAAAACCGTAACTTTGAGACATGAGGAAGAAAATTTTTGTTCTTATTGTTGTTTTAATGAGTACCTCTTTAATCGGTATTATTGCTGTTCAGGTTTTTTGGATAAACAATGCTGTAGAAAGTAAGAAGGAACAATTTAAAAACGACGTACAAAAATCTTTAGGTAGTGTATCTGAAAGAATTAACGAACGTGAAGAAGCCGAATTTGAAAAACAAATAGATGGTCTGATAGAGAATATTGGCTTGGCAACTAATGCACAAATAAAAAACTATTTTTTTCAACAAATTGATACTACAACAAAGCAAAAAATTACTTTTGGAGGAACATTTTTAGAGAAAAATTTTAAATTACCCACCGATTTTTTGGATAATGATTCTATTATTCTAAAGAGAGTTTCTGGTAAACAAGATTTTTTTCAGACAAGATTGATTAAAGGAGTAGATAATATTTTTACTTCTGAAAATAAAAAAAGGTATTCATTTACCAAAAGATATAAAGATATGGAAAAACCATATTTTTCTCAAGCGCTAGAAGCTTACAAAAAGACAAAACCGATCCATCAGAGAGTTAGTAATAGAGAGTTAAACACAACAATTAAAGAAGAGTTAGAAAAACGAAATGTTAGTTTAGATTTTAAATATGGAGTATATAGTATAGATGGTTTAGCAACAAAATTAAAGTCTGGTTATTATACCATCAATAAAAAGGACAGTTATCGATATCCATTTTTTTTCAATACAAGTGGCGATGTAGAGTATGAGTTATATGTAACTTTCCTAAATAAGGACGAGCATATACTTTCTGGAATTTCAAATATTTTAATATTGTCTTTATTTTTTATTTTAATTATTGTGATTGCTTTTTCAAGTTCTCTGTATCAATTAATCAGGCAAAAGAAAATATCCGAAATTAAAACTGACTTTATAAATAACATGACACACGAGTTTAAAACTCCAATCGCTACCATTAATTTAGCTCTAGATTCAATTAAAAACCCGAAGATTATAAATAATAACGATAAAGTTTTACGTTATGTTCAAATGATTAGAGATGAAAATAAAAGGATGCACTCTCAGGTAGAAAATGTATTAAGAATTTCTAGGTTAGAAAAAAATGAAATTGAGATTAGCAAGGAAACAATAGATCTTCACGATATAATAGATGATGCTATTTCTCGTATTAGCCTCTTAATTGCTGATAATCAAGGGCGATTAGATATGCATTTTGAAGCTATAACAGCAGAAGTCCCTGGAAATCAATTTCATTTAACCAACGTAATTGTAAATATATTAGAAAATGCCTTGAAATATTCTGAAGGGGCACCAAAAATAGATGTGTATACAGAAAGCACAAATAAATTCTTTGTTTTTAAAATTAAAGATGAAGGAATAGGAATGAGTAAAGCAGTTCAAAAACTAGTTTTTAATAAGTTCTACAGAGAACAAAAGGGAAACATTCATGATGTAAAAGGACATGGACTTGGATTGGCTTATGTGAAAGAAATAGTAGAAAAACATCATGGTACTGTTTTTGTTGAAAGTGAAAAAGGAGTTGGTAGTTTATTTACAGTGAAACTACCTTTAATTTAAAAATTATAATAATGGGAAGTAAGAAAATTTTATTAGTCGAAGACGATCCAAATTTTGGAACCGTTTTAAAAGATTATTTAGCATTAAATGATTATAATGTAACCCATGCTAAAGATGGTATAGAGGGTTTAATCATGTTTAAAAACAGCGATTATGATTTATGTATCTTAGATGTAATGATGCCTCGTAAAGATGGTTTTTCATTAGCACAAGACATTAGAGGTACCAATAAAGAAGTGCCAATTATTTTTTTAACCGCTAAGACTTTAAAAGAAGATGTTTTAAAAGGGTATTCTGTAGGAGCAGATGATTATCTGAATAAACCTTTTGATTCTGAAGTTTTATTGCATAAAATCAAGGCAATATTACAAAGGAAAGACTCAGATAAATCTGTCGAGTCAGAACAATTTGAATTTAAAATAGCTGGTTTTTTCTTTAATTCCAAATTAAGACACCTGTCTGTTGGAGAAAACGGAGACCCAATAAAGCTTTCTCCTAAAGAAAGTAAGTTATTGCGTATGCTTTCTATTCACAAAAATGATTTAATGCCAAGGGAATTAGCATTGACTAAGATTTGGAGAGATGACAATTATTTTACATCAAGAAGTATGGATGTATATATTGCTAAACTACGTAAATACTTAAAACCTGATGAAAATGTAGAAATTTTAAATATACATGGAGAAGGTTTTAGGATGGTAGATAAAACTTAAATGTAGTAAATTTTTATTCCAAATAACTCAACTCGATTTACAGTCAAGTTGAGTTATTGTAATTTCGTAATTATGGCAGAATTCATTAAAATATATAATGAGAACCCAAATCCTAAGACAATAGATAAAGTGGTAGCAGTTCTAAAAAAAGGAGGATTGATCATATATCCAACAGATACTGTCTATGGTTTAGGGTGTGACATTCATAACAATAAAGCACTAGAAAAGATTGCATTATTAAAAGGAGTTAAAATAGAAAAAGCAACATTTTCCTTTATTTGTAATAATTTAAGCCATCTGTCCGATTATGTTAAACAAATAGATAGTTCTACATTTAAAATACTTAAAAGAGCATTGCCTGGACCATATACTTTTATTTTACCAGGAAGTAAAAACTTGCCTAAAGTTTTTAAAAAGAAAAAAACAGTTGGTATTAGAATTCCTGATAATTCTATTACACAATCTATTGTAAAAGTATTAGGAAACCCAATTGTATCTACTTCAATTAGAGATGATGATGAAATTTTAGAATACACCACAGATCCAGAATTAATTTTTGAAAAATGGGGAAAGCTTGTAGATTTAGTAATAGATGGTGGTTATGGTGGTAATTACGCTTCAACTGTAATCGATTTAACAAATGAACCCATCATTATTAGAGAAGGCAAGGGAAGTATCGATATCTTTTAATTTCTGTTTTGAAAAAGATTAATTAATATACTTAAGAGGATAATAATTTTTAGAATTACCTCAAGTCTTTAAATTTTTTTCTTCCCAATACAAAGTGTTGCCAAACAATACTATTAAATAATTTATATTCTTGATTTTTATTAAGTTTTCTTCTTTTTTCTAAAATTTTAAAAAAGTTATTATAGAAACTTAAATGTGCTTTTAAAATTGCCAAAGTGTGAACAGGTCTCAATTCTAAAATAAATTTAATTCCTGCAATTCCATCTAAAATTAAACGAGAAAATAGTACATATAAAAGCAATTTTTTCGGAATATTTTTAAGAATATTAAATAAACTATTTCTAAAGTTTAAGAAGGTTTTTTGGGGATTGGTTTCCTGTAAAGTTGCACCGCCTATATGATAAACTGTCGAAGCTCCTACATACTTTATTTTATAGCCATAGTTTTTTGCTCTCCAGCATAAGTCTATTTCTTCTTGATGTGCAAAATAATCTTCATCCAAACCATCCAGTAAGTGATATACATTTGATCTAATAAACAGACAAGCCCCAGAAGCCCAGAAAATATCAGTTTCATCATTAAACTGGGCTTTGTCAGTCTCTAAATGATTAAAAATGCGTCCCCTACAATAAGGATATCCAAATAAGTCTATAAACCCTCCTGCTGCTCCTGCATATTCAAATTTTGTCTTGTCTTTAAAATCTAACAATTTAGGTTGAATAATAGCTGTTTTTTTATCGCTCTTAAAAACCTTTATAATTGGTTTTAGCCAATTTTCTGTCACTTCAATGTCAGAATTTAAGAGGCAATAAATGTCAGCATCAATAGATCTTAAAGCATCATTATAGCCCTTTGCATATCCACCGTTTATAGTGTTTTCTAATATTATAACTGCCGGAAAAAACTCTTTAACATATCTAATTGAAGAATCTGTAGAAGCATTGTCAGCTAAATAAATAGTAGCTTCTTGCAAACTAAAATTTACTATAGACGGCAAAAACTGCTCTAACAGTTTTTGACCATTCCAATTTAATATGACGATTGCTATTTTCACTTGTGCAAAATTACAGTTTATAAATTAGTTTATGCTTAAAGTAGTCTTAATAAAAGTTGATTTAAGATTTGTAATTAGGAATTTCTTTTAAAAAAATATAAGTTTTATTTTTAAAATCCATTTTACAGTAAAAATGTTCTAAACCATTAGTAACAATTAGAAATTTGGCTTTTAATTTTAAATTATAACGTGCAATTTGATCAAAAGTATCTTGTGTAATTTTTATTGAGGGAGCTTTGCATTCAACTATAATTTCATGATTACCCTTTTTATTAAAAATTAAAATGTCACTTCTTTTTTTTAAATTATTGATGGTTAATTGTTTTTCTAAAGCAATTAAAGAGATAGGATATTTTTTTTCATCAATCAAATACTGCACAAAATGCTGACGTACCCATTCCTCTGGAGTTAAAACCAGATATTTTTTTCTCAATTTATCAAAAATAAGCGTCTTATTTTGACTACTTTTGAGTTTGAAATTATATGTTGGAAGATTGAGTTTTTGCATTAATCAAAAGTACTAAAATGAACGAAATTAGAGCCATTGTTTCAGATATTAAGATGGGAAATATAAAACCAATCTATTTTTTAATGGGTGAGGAACCTTATTATATAGATAAAATTTCAGATTTTATTGAAGAAAATATGTTAAATGAAGCTGAAAAAGGCTTTAATCAGCAGGTTATGTATGGTAGAGATGCAACTATAGAAGATATTGTTTCTTCAGCTAAACGCTACCCAATGATGGCTGAAAGGCAAGTTCTTATTGTTAAAGAGGCTCAAGATTTAAGTAGAAATATTGAAAAGTTAGTAGCGTATGCTGAAAATCCTCAATCGACAACAGTTCTTGTTTTAAATTATAAATATAAGAAACTTGATAAGCGTAAAAAATTATATAAGGCAATTTCAAAATCTGGTTTGATTTTCGATAGTAAAAAATTATATGAAAATCAAGTTTCAGACTGGATTCGAAGGGTTTTAAGCGGAAGAAAATATAAAATTGAACCAAAAGCATCTCAAATGTTGGTAGAATTTTTAGGATCTGATCTTAGTAAAATTTCAAATGAGTTAGATAAATTAGTACTCATTCTTCCTGAGGATACTATTATTAACGACAAACATATAGAAGAGAATATTGGTATATCTAAAGATTTTAATAATTTTGAATTAAGAAAAGCATTGGGGGAGAAGAACCTTGTTAAAGCGAATAGAATCATTAATTATTTTTCAGAAAACTCGAAAAATAATCCTTTGGTAATGACAATCTCTTTATTAAACAGCTTTTTCACACAACTCCTATTATTTCATGGTTTACAAGATAAGTCTAAAAGCGCTGTTGCTAAATCTTTAGGTGTTAGCCCATATTTTATAGATGAGTATTTTTTAGCTGCCAGAAATTATCCAATGCGAAAAGTCGCTAAAGTAATTGCTACTTTAAGGGACGCAGATATTAAAAGTAAAGGAGTAGGAGCAAGTCAATCTCACAAAGACATACTAAAAGAACTACTATTCAAAATATTACATTAAAAAAGATTAATTTTATATTTTAAATGAACTCTACAAGAAATTATTATTTTAACAAAAAATTAATTTTTACTTATTTTGTTAAATTCATTGATCATATAAAATGCCCAAAACAAAACGCAGATTATTACGAATACAGAAAAATATAATATAATATTATTTACGTTCATCCTTTACTAGTTTGATATAAATCATTACACCTAATAAAGTTGGAGCCCAAAGCCCAATAAAAATTCCATGTAACTTGTCTCCAGATAAAAACAGGTATTCTGCCAGGAAAATAATTAGAACACATAATATTAACATTAAAAAGTTACCGGAACCTAGTTTTTCTAAAAAATTCATAAATTAATTTAATTTCAATAAAGTTAATGAATTTAATAAATTTATTAAAGATATTTTTAATATTTATAGTGTTGTGTTTTATTTTTGTTTCCTTTTAACCTATACAACTGCAATACAAATATAATTATTCTATCATATTTTACGTACATTGTGAACCAAACATTATGCGATATCATATGAAACAAATTATTTTTCTTTATGTATTTCTTCTTTTTTCTTTTATAATACCTGCACAAGAACTTCCACCAATCAATACTTTTTCGCCTAAAGATTATAAAGCAGAAAATCAAAATTGGTCAATATCCCAATCAGATAAAAATTTTATTTATGTTGCTAATAACAAAGGTCTATTAGAATTTAATGGTGCAAATTGGCATTTATATCCAACTCCGAACGAAACAATCATGAGATCTGTAAAGGTGTTAGCAGACAAAGTCTATACAGGTTTTTATATGGATTTTGGGTATTGGAAAAAAAATGACTTTGGAAAGTTGCAGTATACTTCTATTGCGGCGAAATTTAATATTCAAATGTTGGAAGATGAGCAGATTTGGAATATTATAGAAATTGATGGTTGGTTGCTTTTTAAATCTTTAGAAAGAATATATCTATACAATTTAGAATCAAATAAATTTAAAATTATTGAGTCTGATTTTAGACTTCATAAATTATCTAAAGTCAATGGCGTTATTTATTTTCAAGAGGGTAATAAGGGTCTTTTTAAAATTGAAAATGGCATTCCTAAATTAATTTCAGAGCATCAGATATTGAAAGATAATATTATTGTTGAAATTTTTGAAAAAGATAACAAACTATATTTTTTAACTCAAAAATCAGGTTTTTTCTATTTGAATAAAAACGAACCTATAAAGTGGAAAACACCCGCTGATGCCTTATTAAAAAACGTGACTATATATAGTGCAAAACGCTTAAGAAATAAAGAATACGCCATAGGAACAATCTCAGATGGCTTTATTTATTTAGATAGTAAAGGGAAATTTAATTATCAAATCACACAAAGTTCTGGTTTAAATAATAATACAATTCTCTCCGTTTTTGAAGATATTGAAAGTAATGTTTGGTTAGGATTAGATAACGGAATTAATATCATAAATAGCAGATCACCTTTTAAAATTTATAATAAAAAAAATGATTTTATTGGTACAACTTATACCTCAATTGTTTTTGAAAATAATTTGTATTTAGGAACAAATCAAGGGTTGTTCTTCAGGGAAATAGACTCAAAAGATAGTTTTAAGCTCATAGAAAATACCCAAGGACAAGTATGGAGTTTATCAATAATAGATAATCAATTATTTTGTGGCCATACTTCCGGAACTTTTTTGATTGATAAAAATAAATCTAATTTAATTTTTAATAAAGAAGGTACATGGATTTTAAAAAAAATAAATAAAAACACTATTATTCAAGGTTGTTATGATGGATTATACGTGCTTAAAAAAAAGAATAATATTTGGAGCTTAAGAAATAAAATTGAGGGCTTTAATAATTCTAGTAAATACTTTGTAGAGGGTGGCGCTAATAAATTCTTTGTAAATCATGCGTATAAAGGAGTATTTAAACTTACTCTAGACGAAGGTCTTACAAAAGTAATACATCTTAGTCAAGAGAATTCTCTTGCAAAAGGGCTTCATTCTTCATTAATTTCTTATCAAGATAAAATACTATATTCTAGTGAAAATGGTGTTTTCCTATATGATAAAAAAAATGAAATTTTTAAAAGAGACAGTATTTATAGTCAACTAATTTCTAAAGCTGAGTTTATTTCAGGAGAACTTACGTTTAGTAAGTCTAACAATATTCTTTGGTCTTTTTCAAAAGAAAACATTAGATATTTAACACCAGGGAAATTAAGTAATAAGCCAATTGTAAAAAGTATACCAATTTCTGCTTCGATTCCTAAGGCAACAATTGGTTATGAAAACATTATTCATTTAGAGGATCAAAGATATCTTATTGGAACTTCTAACGGTTATATAGCAGTAAACTTAAATCAACTAAATGCTATTAAAAGTTTTGATGTGAATATTAATGAAATTAATAATTTTATTTTAGACAAACCTAAAACAAAGGTGAATTTATCATTGAATAATGAATTCTCATCTGATGAAAATAATTTTGAATTCTTTTACAGTGTTCCTAATTATAATAAAATTAAAAGTACAAAGTATCAATACATATTAATAGGGCAAAGCAAACAATGGAGTTCTTTTTCTAGTTCTACCTCTGTATTGTTTGAAAACATTTCATATGGTTCCTATACATTTAAGGTAAGAGCTTTTGTTGGAGGAGAACCAAGTTTTAATGAAGCTTCTTTTGATTTTGTTATAAATCGTCCATGGTACTTGTCTAATTTACTATTAATCCTATATATGTTATTTTTTATATTAGCATTTTATTCTGTTCATATTGTTTCAAAGAGATATTACAGAAAGCAAAGAGAAGAACTGTTAGAAAAAACTAAAAAGGAATCAGAACTAAGAGAATTAGAGAGTTCACAACAAATCATAAAATTAAATAATGATAAGTTAAGAAATGACATAGAAAGCAAGAATAGAGAACTTGCTACTTCTACAATGAATATTATCAAGAAAAATGATTTCTTAAATGCAATAAAAACTGAATTGGTCTCAGGTGGTCAAAACAATGTTTCTAAAGTTGTGAGGATAATAGATAAGAATTTAAACAATTCAGATGATTGGAAAATGTTTCAAGAGGCGTTTAACAACGCAGATAAAAATTTTCTTAAAAAGGTAAAAGAGAAGCACCAAAGCTTAACACCTAATGATTTAAGACTCTGTGCTTATCTTAGATTAAATTTGTCTTCAAAAGAAATCGCACCACTTCTTAACATATCTCCAAGGAGTGTTGAGGTTAAAAGGTACCGTCTAAGAAAGAAAATGGAATTACCTCATGATTCTAACTTGACGAGTTATATTTTAGAAATTTAATTACCAAACATAGTTTGTTGTTACCACAACATTATTACAACACCTTTTTTTTAGTTTATAAATCATTTATTGTTTTAATTCCTTTATATTATAATGATTTATAATTTTTATCCCTTTTTTTTTACGATGTATGTTTTTTGTAGTGGTTATTTTTCGCTTATTGTTGCTTTTTTAAATTAATTTTATTGTAAATATTAAATAACCTAATTTCATGAGAAAAAACATAACATTATTACTCCTCTTATTCGTGGTTTTTTGCATAAATGCACAAACCATAAATGTAAGAGGTGTTGTTAAAGATGCCAAAACAGGTGACACATTACCTGGAGTAAGTGTAATTATTAAAGGTACAACTCTTGGTACAGAAACAGATTTTGATGGACTTTTTAGTCTTTCGGAAGTAGAAACAGGAGCAATACTTGTATTTAATTATTTGGGATATGCCCAAAAAGAAGTAGAAGTCAGTCAACAGTCTATCAATATATCTTTAGAAGAGTCTGCAGAGTCTCTTGATGAAATTATTGTTGTAGGTTATGGGACACAGAAAAGAAAAGATGTTACAGGTTCTGTATCTATCGTTGGTCAAGAAACTCTTGATATTTTAAAGCCTATAGATGCAACTACTGCACTACAAGGTACAACGTCTGGTGTAGCGGTTAATCTTTCATCAGGTGCGCCAGGTGCAAAGGTAAATATCTTAATTAGAGGTGTAAGTTCAAATACTGAGAACCAACCTTTAACAATTGTAGATGGTTATGAAGGAGACTTAAATAGTATCAATCCTAATGATATTGAATCTATTACCGTATTAAAGGATGCACAAGCAGCAATTTATGGTATTAAAGGAGCTAATGGAGTTGTTTTAGTAACTACTAAAATTGGTAAGAAAAATAAAAAGGCAACTTTTAAGTATGATACATACTCTGCTTTTCAACAAACAACTAAAAAGTTAGATTATTTGAATGCTACTGAATATGCATTGGTTCTAAATGAAGCTTATGCAGCTAGTGGGCAATCATTACCGTTTAATAATGTAAGTGCCTTAGGGAAAGGTTCAAATTGGCAAGACGAATTGTTTAATGATGCAATGTTGACAAATCATAATATTAGTTTGTCTGGTGGTGGAGAGAATTTTACTTATTTTATTAGTGCATCAAGAACAGAGCAAGATGGGATTATTGCGAAAGAAAAGTCAAATTTTATTAGAAATAATATAAAATTAAATTTGGGAGTTGACATTAATGAAAAATTCAAATTTTCTTTAATTGCAAATTATTTTACAAGCGCATCTCAAGGTTTTACAGGTTCATTACTATTTAATGGCCTAAATTATGCACCAACCTTTGGAATTGATGAAGACGATACAAATAATTTCTTAGGTATAGAAGTTGTAAATCCATTATCACTACTAAAGAACACTTTTGGTGAAAATAATGGAAACGGTATTGAAGGAAACTTTAAATTAGAATACAAACCAATTGAAGGTTTGAATGTTACTTCACGTCTTGGATATAAAATCTACAATGAAAAACAACGTTCTTTTACACCAATTCAAGAGTACGGATCTAGTAAAGTATATAACCAAACACAAAGTTCTGTATATCAATTCAAAGCAACTTCTACCAGAGTAGTTTGGGAAACATTTGCAACGTATGCTAAAACTCTTTTTGAAGATCATAATGCCACTGTAACATTGGGTACAAGTGTACAGAACGATTTATTTGATGGTATTTATGCATCCGGTTTTGATGTGCCAAATAACTCATACGAATTTGCAGATATTAGTTTAACAAACTCTCAGAATAAGCAAAGAAGTATGAATACTGGTAGTGCTGATAAAAGATTAACTTCTTTGTTTGGTAGAATTCAATATGATTACAAGGGTAAATATTTATTATCTGGTTTGATAAGACGAGATGGAGCGTCAGTTTTTGCAGCAGATAGAAGAGTAGATAATTTTTGGTCTGTGACTTCTGGTTGGAAAATTTCTGATGAAGAATTTTTAAAAGATAGTGAAATAATAAGTTTCTTAAAATTGAGAGCAAGTTATGGTACTCTAGGAAATTTGGTAGGAGATAATTTATACAGATCTTTATTAAATGGAGAAGGAACATATGTGTTTGGTGGTGAATTAGTAGATGGTTCTGCTCCCGGAGGTCTTCCAAATCCAAAAGCAAGTTGGGAAACTGCAAAAAAGTTAGATATTGGTTTAGACCTTAATTTATTTGATGATAAAATCTCAATAGTTGCAGATTATTTTGAAGAAACAAGAAAAGATTTGTTAATCCAAAACTTTCCAGTATCTGGTTTGTTAGGTGCAGCTGCTCCTGGAGGTGCAAATCCTACCGTAAATGCTGGAACTTCAAAAAATACAGGTGGAGAATTAGCGATTAATTACAAAGCATATTCCTCTGAAGATGCTTCCTTAAATTTGTCTTACAATGTTACCTACGTTAAAAACAGAGTAACTGAGGTTTTAGGCGGTGCCTTTGTAGAAGGAGGTTCTTTTGCGATTGGAAATCCAGCTCCATCAAGAATGGAAGTAGGACAGCCAATTGGTTATTTCTTAGGCTTGGTTACAGATGGTGTTTTTCAAACACAAGCAGAAGTTGACGCGCATCCTTCTCAATCCGGTCTAGGTGCCTCAAACACTTCACCAGGTGATATCCGTTATAAAGATGTAAATGGAGATGGTGTAGTAGATTTTACTGATAGAACTAATATTGGAAACCCTCAGTCAGATTTTTATATGGGATTCAATATTTCAGCTACTTATAAAAATTGGGATTTTACAAGTTATTTATATGCAGAAATCGGAAAAGATATGGTTCGTAATTTTGAACGTTTTTTACCAAACGTAAACAAACCAGCCTACTATTTAGACAGATGGACAGGTGCAGGAACGAGTAATTCCGTACCGAGGTTAACAAATGACGCAACCAATAATAAGTTGTTTTCAGACTTCTTTGTAGAAGACGCTTCTTTTTTACGTTTACAAAACGTTCAAATTGGATACAATCTTTCTGCTAATTCTCTAGAAAAGGTTGGTTTATCTAAAGTAAGAATTTATACTTCAATCAATAACCTATTCACATTAACGAAGTACACAGGTTTTGACCCTACTGTAAATGGCGGTGCAATTGGCGCTGGTATTGATTCTGGGACGTATCCGTCTGCAAGACAGTTTTTATTAGGTTTAAATGTTACATTTTAAAAAATAAAAGATGAGAAATTACAATAAAATAATAAAATTAGGATTCATCTTTATGACAAGCTTATTCATTTTAAGCGCTTGTTCTGATGACTACTTAAACAATTCTAAAATTTATGCTGAAGATTCTGAATCTTATTTCAATTCTGAAGCAGATTATTACAACGCACTTGTGGGTGCATACGATCCACTTCAATCTACATTTATAAATGTTTTAATGGGGGAAATTGCCTCTAATAATACTCTTTGTGGTGGAGAAAGCGCAACAGATGTTCCTGGTTATCAACAAGTAGATGACATGACACATTCACCTGTTAATGCTCAGCTTCAAAATCTTTGGAGTTGGATGTATGGTGGTGTAAATAGAGCTGCTTATATCATAGAATTTCAAGATAAAACAGATTTTGTTGGTAAAGAAGTTATTATCGCAGAAGCTCGTTTTTTAAGAGCATACTATAATTTTGAGTTGGTAAAATGGTTTGGAGATATTCCAATTAAACCAGAAGGACGTTTTGTTTTAGGTGATGAAAAATCTATACCAAGATCACCAAAAGCAGATGTGTATGCATTGATAGAGCAAGATTTAGAATTTGCAGTTGCTAATTTATCTTATACAGCTCCACAAACAGGAAGAGCAACAAAGGGTGCTGCAGAAGCATTATTAGGTAAAGTTTATTTATTTCAAGATAAATTTACTGAAGCATCAACAACTTTAGAAAGTGTAATCAATAAAGGTGGATATGTTTTAGAGTCTGATTACAATACTATTTTTGAATTTGCTGGAGAGAATGGTACAGGATCTGTATTTGAAGTTCAATACACAGACATAGAAGGAGCCGGTTTTGGATGTCTTCAATGTAGTGAAGGTAACGTTGCTGTTGGTTTTCAAGGTGTAAGAGGATATGAAGGAGATTTGTTCACTTCAGGTTTTAGTTTTAATGTTCCTACTCAAGAAATGGTAGATCAGTTTGAAGATGGTGATTCTCGTAAAGAGGTAGCTATTTTAGACATTGATGCATGGGCTGCTTCAACAGGGGCTGCTTTTACTACAGGATATGAACACACAGGGTTTTTCAATAGAAAATACATTCCAAGAAAAAGAAATGGAAATGCCGCAGGAGATTTAAATTTAACAAATCCTAATAATTATCGAGCAATTCGATATGCAGATGTTTTGTTAATGGCAGCTGAAGCTTTTAATAGAAAGGCAACTCCGGATGACGAAAAAGCTAAAATGTATTTAAATAAAGTTAGAGAAAGAGCTTTTGGTAATTCAAATAATAACATTACTACATCAGGTACAAATTTAACCGCTGTTATTTACAAAGAGCGAAGAGTTGAATTAGTTGGAGAAGGTCATCACTTTTTTGACCTAGTAAGAACAGGAAGAGGTTCTCAAATTGCAGGCTTTACAACAGATAAGCATGAAGTATTTCCAATTCCTCTAGAAGAGGTACAATTTTCACAAGGAAATTGGTCACAAAATCAAGGATATTAATATTTAAATAGTATGAAAAAACTTAAAACAATATACAAAGCATTAATAATATTTTTTATTATTAGCGCCTGTACTGAAGAAAGAAATCTAGATTTTCTAGATACTGTTCAGCCTCCAACCAATGTTGAGGCGATGTATAATATAACCCAGGATAATTCTGGTTTGGTAACGATTACACCAATTGCAGAAGGTGCCACATTATTTGATATTTATTTTGGAGATGCAACTGCAGAACCAGTAAATGTTGAGGCAGGTAGTTATGTTCAACATACTTATGCTGAAGGAACTTACCAAGTAAAAGTAGTTGCTTATAATATCAAAGGAGATGCTGCTGAGATTACTCAAGATTTGATGGTGTCTTTTAAAGCTCCTGAAAATTTAGCGGTTACTATAGAAAATGATGCTGCTATTTCAAAACAATTAAATGTATCTGCCACGGCAGATTTTGCAACAACTTTTGAATTTTATTCTGGAGAAACCGGAGTAGATCAACCCGTAGCAACTGCAAATATTGGCGAAGCTCTCTCGTATCAGTTTGCAACAGCAGGAATATACTCTGTAAAAGTAGTTGCAAAAGGTGGAGCTGTAGAAACTACAGAATACACTGCAGAATTTGAAGTAACAGAAATATTAGCACCTATTGCAAACGCACCAAGTCCTTCTTCAAGAGACGCAATTGATGTTATTTCTATTTTTAGCGACAAATATACTGACGTTGCTGATTCAGATTTTTATCCAAATTGGGGGCAATCTACTCAGTATAATTTATTTGAATTGGATGGTGAAGCGATACTTCAATACACTAATTTAAATTATCAAGGTATAGATATCGGATCTGAAATTGATGCTTCTTCAATGGAGACACTTCATATAGATATCTGGACAACAGATGCAACAAGTATCGATATTTATCCATTACCAAACGGAGTTGTTCCTGCAGATGAAAGATTTGTAACTAAAACTCTAGAAGCAGATCAATGGAATAGTTTTGATATTCCAATGTCTGAGTTTACAGACCAGGGTTTACCAGTTGATGCATTAAAACAATTTAAATTTGTTGGTTCGGGTACTGTCTTTATAGATAATTTATACTTTTATAAAGCAAGTTCAAATGGTCCAGCTTTTGATGGCGGTTTATTGACAAATGGAGATTTTGAAAACGGAAGCGATTCTTGGTTAGTTGGTGTTGATGACACTACTTCTGCTCCAGTTCAAACAGATGGTGGAAATACCTATTATAATGTAGATGTAACTGTTGCAGGTAATGCCTATGATGTGAATCTAAGTCAAAAAGTGGAAATTATTGAAGGAAATACGTATACACTTACTTTTGACGCTGTGTCGAGTGTAGATAGAACCATATTAGCTGGTATAGGTCTTAGTAAAGATCCTTGGACGAATACTGCTGAATCAGTATCTATATCAACTACAATAACAACTTATACACTTACTCATGTTGCAACCTTTGGAGCAGCTGATGCTCGTGTGTTGTTTGATGTTGGTGCAGAGCTTGGTCGAGTGGCTATTGATAACGTATCCTTAATTATTGGTACAGGAAATATTGTAACAAACGGTGATTTCGAAAATGGAAGTGATTCTTGGTTAGTTGGTGTTGATGACACTACCTCTGCTCCAGTTGAAGCAAATGGTGGAAATACCTATTATTCAGTAGATGTAACTGCTGCAGGTAACGCCTATGATGTGAATCTAAGTCA
>Ga0209092_10001192_pt1 | contig 26026 bp, 25 predicted proteins | sample FraStrMetagenome_FD_187446 | JGI IMG/M metagenome (GOLD analysis project Ga0209092, IMG submission 187446) | Marine eukaryotic phytoplankton communities from Arctic Ocean - Fram Strait ARC3M Metagenome (SPAdes) (version 2) | ecosystem: Environmental > Aquatic > Marine > Oceanic | place: Fram... | reverse complement strand
ATCTCATGACGAAAATATTTTATTTTGTGAAGACAAAAATTAAATTTCTGTCAAAAAATAAAGAAGAAGTATGATTTCGTGTTGATGTGAATGGACAGGTATAAATTGTATCGTGAATCATAATTACAATTTTACGATTTCACGTAAATTTAAAATCTAGAATGTACACCCCCTAAGGTAACTTACAAGTAAAGATTAGGTTCTCTTCGTGAGGAAAGGAATGGTCCCACGGGGCATCGTGAAGAACAAACTAATACATAAGGAGAGAGCGCATCATGTTTGAACTGACTTCATTTAATTGCATTGTGAATCAAGCATTCACAATACGGTAGCTGCATTTGATCAGTTCATGCTTCATTTTAATTGAAATACCCTAATCGAAAATAGTTATTATTATCTAGGTACCGTAATGGCCGAAAAGTGAATACCTATATTGTAAGGCAAAATTTTATCGTGCCCGTTAGGCCTCGATTATAATTTTTTAGGAAGAAATTATCCATCCATATTCTACATAATTTTCTGGGAAATAGTAATCGGCTGTGCCCACCCCTGACCAGGGCGGGCACAATGCCCCTTCTATGAGATGGTTATATTACTGAATACCCATAAAATGATTTTTTAAAGGTAGGATTCTACACAAAATGAGTATGTTGATGGTTGAATCACATGGTAACTTTTGGAAGCATTCAAATAGTTAGAAATATCTCAGTAAATCTTGCCTATTTCTTTTTCTAATAGGAACAAACTGAATGGTAAACAAACTTTTATTCCATTTAATTATGTATGTTAATTACATTTAAACATATCAATTAATTAAATGTATATAAAGCAAATATTTAAGCACTGTATATGCGCAACTCATAACCCATTGTCCTAATTGAGAGACTTACTTAATGGCATCAAAAATCAGCTCATAACCCATTGCTTGTTCTTTATGAATGATTTCCATACATTGATTCAAAACACTGAGAGGGATTTTTGTGTGTGCAATAAGAATTGGTAATTTCCAAAAATCCGCAATTTCCAGAATAACAGTTCAATACACAAAATATAAGAAACCGGGAATTCAAATCTCCTTCCCCTCAAGTTAACGTGAATACAAGTCCACAAGTTGACGATATTACTGGTGAAAATTCTACCAAGAAAGTTACCTCTTGTACAATGCCAAGTGTTAAGATCGGTATCAAATCCTATCCAGAATTTGATGGAAAGCTTCAATCCTGGAAGGCTTTTAAACAGAAATTCTTGTCTGTAGCTACCATGCATGGTATTCAGCCTATTATGTCACCTTCATTCTCTATACCATCCGATCCGCCTGATTCTAAAGAAGTAGTCAATTCGTTTACTTCAAAGAACCTTTTTCTGCAATCCATTCTGGAATTAAAGCACTGCTTCTGCATTGGTAAAAAGGTTTAATGCACAGGGTGATGGTTGTTCTGCATGGCTAGAGCTTGTGAAATGGTTTGAAAGTCAAGGATCTCAAGAGACTATTGCTCAAAAGGCACTTTCTATTCTAGCAACCCATAAACTTCATCATACTTCGCATGGTGTAGCTGATCTGTATGTTGAAAAATTCGAAAATGCATTGTTAGATCTTCAGTTGATCAATCAGCCATATAACATGACCATGGCGAAGATTCAATTTCTTGAAAACATTACTGATAATGAATATTCAAGTACAAAAGAATTTTTAATGATGGACACTTCTAAATCTTATCATGATTGCGTTATGGCAATCAGGCGAAAATCGATTCATTTATCATCTCAAAAGGGTCAAATTCCATCAACTAGACGTATCAACAATACAGGTAAAAGCAATTCTAACAGGAATAATCATCGTAAATAAAAATAAAAATAAATAAATAAAAACACAAAGATTAAGTAGTGTTACCCGCCCGAAAGCTTTCAGTCGCCTGATCAATTAAGATGTAGTACGACTTGCAGCCGAAAACGCTGCGAAACTAATTATTAACTAGTCTGGAACTGTTGCGAATTTTTTTAGGATACCCTGCATATCGTGATCAGGACTAGAAAGTTTTTTTACACAAGCACGACTCGCCTCAATTTGCATGAGCCAATATTTTTTTTCTATTACCGCTTTTTCCAATAAATCCGCTAATCTTTCAGAGAACATATGTTTGTGGATTAATAAAACTCCTCCACTCCCTTTTTCATATTCGATCACTATTTTTTCTCTCAATTGATCTGATTCCTTTTGGTTTAATTTCTCTTCTATACATTCATGCACGATTTCATTCCGATGATGCCACATATCTTTCGATGTTTGATACAGTTGTAAAATTACATTTTTTGCCCAATGATGTACTGAAGGAGGATTGGAGTACATTCTCATATAGTGTTGTAATTGTACTTCCGCCCATATTTTTTATATGTGCCCTTTGAATATATTTTCCCATTTTATGATATCTTGTTCTTTTGCCGCTTCTCTAATTAGATTTTCTGAGGTGTAGATAGTAATGGCATTTGTGAAGGAGGCTGGTGAATTATTTTGTAAGACTTGTTGGAATATAGCGATGATATCTGGATGAGTATGCACTTTTTGAAGATGTTGGAAAAATTTGGTTGTGGATTTTTTGTATTCATCTATCACTCTTTCATCTTTGCATGTTATTAAGTGATTGGTATCTTCTACACTCATGTTGCATATTGTACATAGGCTTGTCTCCCAAACCTTTCGCTCTTTCATCTTTTTTGCCGTAGCATAAAAACTTGTGACAAATTTTGTTAGCCATATTTGTTCTGAATTTGTCATTGTTTTACTTGCCTGGTCAATTCCTATCCAATCAATATAATTCATTGCTCGCTTATCATACTTTTTATTATGGATCAAATAGTGGTTGATTTGCGATTTATATATGTGATGTTGAATTCGTTTTTCAAGATTCGCTGTTATGTGTTGATTTGTTATGGAACAGCTCCAATTCATATATTGATGTAACTTAGAATATTCGTAGGTAGTACTCGTTTCGATGAATTCTCTCATTAAACCTGCTTTTCTATCCATGATACAATTTAAGGTTGGTGAGCGGTTTACCTGTTTTGTCTTGATGACCTCTTACATGTTGATGTTGAATTTGGATGTTTATTGACTTTCGTATGTTTTGTATCGCCCATAAGATATCAAAACTTCCTTGGTTCAATGATGCTCTATCGTTGTACGCAAATGCATTGTTGAGTGTAGCCTTATTATCATATGCTACTAATATGTTGCCTTTTTTTATATCATACGTTGTAGCTAAATGTTGTAAGGTCACCATTATTGAAAATATTCCATATAGTTCGGCCCTATATGAATCCATTGGCGCTGATCCTTTGGGAACACCATGTGATGATCCAGATGATGAAGTTTGTAGATCTGGAGTAGTAATGACAAATGATGATGCTCCAACTCCTGTGTATGGTGATACCGATGCATCCGTGACTGCAATTGCTGTTCCTTCTTCAATTGTATAAATGAGTTTTTCTATATCCGATGTAGGAATATTAATTTGTTGCATAAATACATCTATATGATGTTCTAAAGTAGTTGCATTGTTGGATGATTGTGGAGGATCAATAGGAATGATAATGGATTCTAGCATTGGAAGACTTGGATCATTTCTGTTTATTATAGCTTGATCGCACTGGAGAGGTAGATGATTTACTGTGTGAGACCACTTGTATTTATGTTGTTTTTGTCTTCTTTGCATTTTCTTTCTAACATATACATTATAGTTCCTCTCGGATGTTTTATAATATAGCAATTTGGGATTGTGTTGATCAATATACCATGGAGTGTTGAAATGAGGTTGCTGTATCCATTTACATAATTTTGGTTGTATATGATATGTCTCAGAGGTAGTCCATACGTTTTTGATTGCATCATCCCATGCATCCCAATTATTTTTTGTAGGCTTAGGTTGTTTCGGCCATTTGTATTTCGATATTCTTTCTGGATCCTTGATATGATGTAGTGCACAATAAGTGATTTTTGTTCCACTTCCATCTGTTATATCCGACATATTTTGAACTTCTAAATAAATTCTGCATTTGTTGATACTCCTCAGATCTCCGTTCGCCCTCGAACAATAAGAATAGTCGTCAAGTCAATACCAATCGCAAAAATTCAGAACTATGGATCGAACCTTCCGAATGGAATAAAATGTCCAAAGAAGATCGTGATAAACATCTCAAGAAGGTAGCAGACGCTAGGGATCGTCGTTCATCGACGTCTACGTCGTCCAATCCGACACCTACCACCGTCAACATTCCATCCTCTTCAGGTATCCCGCCTCAATATGGCAACTTAAACAATACCGTTACTTCTCAAGAACGTTCTATGCGCAATGCTCTACAAACCGATTCAATTGCTTCTGCAAATACAGATGAACTTACTCAACAACAGCGAACATATATTAATATGATGCGATCAATGAATAATAGCACAGTTTCCTTAAATATGGGACGCGTTGTTGGATACAATCGCAAAGAATATTCCAATTAATTTCCGTCTGTTGTTTGGAGAAACCAGCTTTTAAATGAGTTGGCCGCTCTTGAAGATCGTGAAGTGTTTCACATGTCCGATATTAGAAATACATTCAATTCCATTGATATGTATGCTTATGATCTATCAGATTCATCTGATGACGATACTCTTTCTACCGAACCTCCAAGTGATGATGAATCTACTCAAGATTCCATTGATGTACCTCGCCGGATGAACTACAGTCGCATTGCACGTATTGTTGGTAATGCAAATGCCTGGCCCACACCTGTTGTTAAATCAAGTGGTAGTCTCTTAGTAGATGGTGGTGGTTGTGACACCTCTTTAGTAGGGAATGATTTTGTTGCTGAATCCGAAATTCTTCGTACCGTCAATGTCCAAGGGTTTACAAATGTAGTTACACTACATGAATTACCAATTGTTACAGCTGTTGGAAAAGTTATTGTCGATGGTGAACCAATCTTTATCCAAATTAATGAAGCCGTTTATGTTGAAGGCAACCCAACTTCGCTTCTCAGTATGTTTCAGGCACGTGAACATGGTGTTCGAGTTAATGATACTGCTAAATGACATGGTGGTACACAAAATATTATGGCAGATGGCTTTAATATTCCTATGTTAATTTAAAATGGTCTTCTTACTATTCCTGTAAGAGCACCTTCAATTCAAGAAAGAGGTGAGCTACCACGCATCGTCCTTACTTCTGATCAAGAATGGAACACTGACTCCTACGATGAAAATAATAACATTCCAGCTTCTATTCGGTGCAACAATATCTCTATCGATTCCTTTTTTAGCACCTACAAAACTGATGCATTATCTAAAGTTTTCCTTCATCCTACAGTAGATAACAACATTTCTGGAGGGCCTTTTTAAATTTTTTTGTGATAGGTGGTACAGTCGTACTTTCCTTTATTAGCTAAAACTTTAACAAATCTCATCCTTAGGGTGAGTAGCGGTAGCGCAAGTCTCGTACATAGGAGCTTGGCAGCGTCGCGTAAGAAAATATAATACTAAATTGTCTAAAGTTTTCTTTCATCCATTCCGTTCTAAAGAAAAAGCGAAACGGATTGAATATCTTACTCGTAAAATGGCTTTGATACCTGAGCATGTTATGCGAAAAACTCTTGATGCTACTACTATGTTAGCTAAAAATTATCTCAACCTACCTTTGCAACGACATTTCAAGTCACGATATCCTCAACTCAATCGCAACCGTCTACGTGAACGCTATTCAACCGACACATTCTTTTCTTCTGTACCTGCCATTTTGACAGGGACAACATGTGCTCAGATTTTTGTTGGTTCACATAGCACCTATACTGCCGTTTATCCCATGCGAAACGAATCTCATGGCCCAGACATTTTGGAAACTTTTATTACCAATGTTGAGGCACCTTACCATTTGATGAATGATAATGCAAAAATGCAAACAAGTGAGGCTTGGAACAAAATTCTCCGTAAATACAACATCAGTAGTTCCACAACAGAACCTTACCATCCATGACAAAACCGTTCTGAACGTCGTATTCAAGACGTCAAACGCATGTCCAATCATATCATGATACATACATCATGTCCACACGAATTGTGGACTTATTGTGTAATGTACTCGTGCGATATTCTCAATCATACAGCCTCTAAAACTCTCGAATGGAGGATACCAATCGAAGTAGCATTTGGTATCACCCCTGATATCAGCGCTCTTGTTCAATTTTCTTTTTATGAGCCCATTTATTACTATGCGTCTGATCCATTTCCTACAACAAAAGAGCTCCCTGGCCGTTTCTTAGGTGTTGCCAAAAATGTTGGTGACGCGCTCACCTTTTGGGTTTTTACAGCGTCTAATCAGGTCATCGCACGCAGTGTATTACGTGAAGCCGTCCCTTGGATTGATCTCGGTGATACAATTGATCCAAAAGGGGCACGGGATGATGGCGAGCTTGGCATACAAGTCCGCAAGAAAATGAAATTAGAAGAAGATGCCCTTGCAAAAAAATTGCAGATGATTTTCAAACCACTACTGAGAAATATGATGAAACCTACTTCACTTATGCTCCCAAATTCAATCTATACCATTACAATGGGGAAGATCTGGAATTTACTTATCCTGAAGAATTCGCAAATGAACATAAGAAAAATAAAGAATCCGACCAACCTCTCCCCATCCAAACTCGTCTGGACTTGATTGGGACCAATCCCATCGCTGATATTAATCCAGATGACTTAATTGGCTTCAACATGCATTTTTTTAATTAACAAACAGGTCTAGTTGAAAAGGCTACTGTTGCCGAATATGACCCAAACGAAGCCTCATTTATTGTAAAGTTCGTCAGTAATGGAGATGCTATGATCACTTATAATGACCTCATCAACCAATACAATAAAAGAAACGAAGAGAACTCGCAGTTTTATACTTTCAAACAAATTGTTGGCCACAGAATGCAAGGTAATATCTTATTTGTAGAGGTACTATGGGATACAGATGAACGCACCTTTGAAAAAGCAAGTGAGATTAAGAAAACTGACCCAGTTACTCTTGCCAAATATATTCTCAAGCGCCGCCTAGAAGGTGAACATGGATGCAAGTGGGCCAAAAGATATAATCGCGATCCCAAGACCTTTATTAATCTCTCTCGGATGTTTGCTGCTCGTAAGCAAGTCACTAGTCGATTCAAATTTGGTGTAATGGTTCCTCAAGGTATTCGTCAAGCCAAGTTATTCGATGCCAACAATCGTAATACGTTATGGGCAGACGCTATGGATAAAGATATGAACGAGTTGATGAAAATGGAAACATTTATTATTTTAGATGATAAATCTAAATTATCAGAAGGGTACAAATATATTCCGGTACACTTTGTGTTCGACGTTAAGGTCGATGGAAGACATAAAGCACGTCTATGTGCTGCAGGCGATCATACTAATCCCGACACTTCCAAAGTCTTTTCCAGTGTTGTTTCAATCGAAAATGTGAGGATGTTATTTTTACTGGCTGACCTGAATAAGTTACAAATTGTGTCTGCGGATATTAGTAATGCATACTTGCACCATACATATACCCGTAAGAAGGTTTGGACCACTTTAAAGCATGGCAAGTATCAAGGAAAGTGTATGCAAATCAATACTAAGGCTCAATATGGCCTCTGTACAAGCGCAGCCAGGTGGGCTGAAGCATTGTCTCTTGTTTTACAACAAATTAATTGTACACCATCGCGAGCCGACATGGACAATTGGATGCGAAAGAATGGTGATTTATGGGAGTATATTGCAGTTTATGTCGACGATCTTATCGTGATTGCAAAAGATGCGATGGCTATCCTTACCGAAGTCAAGACGAAGGGGAAGTTTGACTTGAAAGGTGTCGGTAAACCTGAATATTATCTTGGTGGCGACATCTATCGGAGTGAAGATCCTAATTCACCTATTAAAACCGCTATGTCTGCAAAGACATATTTAAAAAATATTTGGTATAAAATTGAAAGAGTATTTGGCACAACATTGAGAAATTATAATACGCCACTCGAAGCTGGATATCATCCCGAATTAGATGACAGTGAATTATTGGATGATGATGACACCACGAGATATAGAATGTTGACGGGTAGTTTGAATTGGGCCGTCACTATTGGTAGAGTAGATGTCATGTTCGCGGCCACTACAATGGCCAGATATAATCATGCACCTCGTTCTGGGCACATGAAGGTGATGCTCAGAGTCTTTGGATATCTTAAATATCATATTAAGGGTACTATTCGTATCGATACTAGTTATCCACCTGTCCCTGACGAAGCCACTGCTAGTACTGAATATTGGAAGAAGTTATACCCAGAGGCAGCGGAAAAGATACCTGATGTTTATCCAGAAGCATTAGGAAAACCAGTACAACTTTGGCTAGAATTTGACTCTGATCACGCTAATGATTTGGAAACGAGGCGATCAGTAACCGGTGTCCTTCTATTTATCAACAATACACTAATCAAATGGCATTGCAGACGCCAAAGTACCGTCGAAACAAGCACATATGGTGCCGAAATTAGCGCCTGTAAAACCGCTGGAGAATTAGTGATAGAGTACAGGTACAAGTTACGTGTGCTCGGGGTTCCCTTGAAAGACCGAGCTTTTGTGTATGGAGATAACTTATCTGTTATCATTAATGGGTCAATACCAGAAAGCGTAGTATTGAAGAAAAAGACCCATGCATGCTATTTCCAAACTAACTAAAAAAAATATTTTACATGGAGATTATAGCCACATACAACGTAGAGGCGGTATAACCCACAGTTCCTCGTCCTAGGAACACTTATTATTTTGATTGGGAAAATAATGCAAGATTAAGACGCATTCCCTTGAAAGTACGTACGTATATCATACTCGTTAATTTGCGCACGTGTTGCTTTTTCACGGACACTGTTTTCTATCCTCTTGATCCAGTTCCTGATACTTCTGTTTGTGCTGCGTACAAAATTATTCTTTCTCAGCACCAAATATTCATCCCCTTTCGATAGTTGCCACGAGTTGCGTTTATAATACTCCAGCATCTCTTGTGCTTGCATCTTCATTCTAATTTCAGCTGTCTCGTTTTGTGTCGAATGTAGGACTTCGCATCGAAACTTCCACACTTCGGTAAGTAACGAATGCATCATGCTTATGACAACTCTCGTCCATTTTTGACCACTAAATTTTTGTTTATGCGCCTTTATTTCATGATAATGTGAATCCTGGGCTTCTTCAAATTTTGTTGAAATAATGCCTTTAGTGAAGTTCCTAAATCCAAGGTGTTGTTGTTCCGCAAAAGCTGCATTAATGTGTGATTGGATACATGTTTTGGTGTTGTTACTTCGTATCCTCCACACAATTGGTACAACATACTCATAATTCTGTTTTTTAGTACATTTGAAGTTTTGAGAGAGACGAGACCTTTTCGTATATTAGCCAATTTTTGGTTTCGATGGATTTTTCTGCAAGTTTCTGGGCATTGGAGTACGTGTTGCCACGTTTCAGGCGCAGCATGGCAGGATGAGCAAATATTCGTTTTAGCAAGATTGAATCGTTTCGCTATTTTCATCGTGCACCATTGTCCGTACACGGCTTTGGAGATCATGGCTTTTTGTCTGAGCGAGTTTTTTTTAACTGAGTTTAGTATTGCTTCCCAATTTATTTTTGGAAGATACTTTAGGTTGATCTTGAGCATTCTTGCTAACTCGGTTTCCGCTGCGTGGCTGCTCCGGAACGTACAAAGGCGATGTGCAATGTTAGTAGTCGGTCTGTCGAATGGTAGTCGAAAACTTACTTGTTGGGCAGGGAGATGATCACATAGTTCAAAGTGTGGGTTCTTTTTCATATTGTGCTTGGAGTAACACAGCCCTACGTGTTCGTCCATCAATGTATTTAGTTGGGTTGGTAGATTCATCTTTTCCCAATCGATCAATCCATCTTGGTGTGCTCTGACGTGAATACATTTTACCTTGATTGGGATTTTTTTCAGCAACAGGCTTAGCTCTATTTTGGCGTCAATGTTCGTTTCCAACACATTTTTCGTGGAGGGATAGTGTGATTTCTTTGAGTTAGATATCGATGTGGCACTATCGGTGAATAGCAACAAGTCAGGATATGCATGGTCCGGATTCTTTTGCAAATCTAATTCAATAATATGGGCAACGAAAGAAATTATTGCTATTATACCAAACATTTCTGGTCTTGTGGAGTTTGCGTCAATAAAAGCATTGTTGACTGAGATCCTCCCTTTGATAACGATATTCCCGTCGATTTTCTCTCCCAAACACCATGCTTGAGCTTCTTTTCCTTCGCGACACGACCCATCGGTTGCTGCAACTAATTGTCCTTGTAACAGCATATTCGATATTTGTTGAAGTGATATCCATGGGTTCATTTCCAACTTCCCCAAATTCTCTCAAATTTTCTTCCGCATGTTCTTAGGCACGCCAAAAGGGGTCCTACTGGGGGTTTGGGCCTTTTCTTGATTTCACCATTCCACAAATATCTTATCTCGGCCCTATTGAAATTCATATGCTGCAGAGGTTGGTTCCTTATCTCCCTATACAATCGGCGTTCTCCCCTACACTTTTCATAGCATTGGTTGCTAACCACTAAATATTCGAGGTTTCTTGACACTTTTATATTCCACGACGCATGTGGTGTTTTAATCCATTGTCCCAATTTTTGTTTTGTTAAAGATTTGAGTAAGATTGGAAGAGCTTTCTTTCTCCATGTATTAATCATGGCTTTAGTTGGACATTGGCGGCAGAAGTTGATTGTGCTTGTCTTCGTTGCATCTTCTATGATATTCCTACTTGCTATTCTTTTTCCGTTGAATGTTACAATATCAGACAGCAGGAGGACTTTGAAGTGTTGGCGGACTTAATCGCATTTTTTTCCTTCATTGTGAGTGTTGTTGGCTGTACAATAATATCCATCACATATTTGTCATGTTGTCGCTGTTTTCCATATACTATGGGCTCTATAATATCCATAGTTATGCCTCCCTTATCTATATACTCCCAAAGGCTTACCATCCAGGACCAAGTGACAAGTTTTTCCCATTTTCCGTAGTTCATATTTAGTATGATATTACCACTCCTCCCACATTCCAGCTGGGAATATTTCAGTGACATGAGCATTATTTTTCCGGTCACATCTTTTCGTCTTACATGCATAAGGAAGAATTTGATTTTTTCTAAGCCCATGACTTCATACAGATGTTGCACATTCAGTCACATGTACTGATCACTTGCTTCCATGATCGTTTTAGAAAAATGCTCTTGGAGACTCATAGAATGAAGGATGGTTGGTCGAATCACTTTCATTGTACTCTCACATTGATCAAATGTGAATGTATAAGTTGGTAGCTGGTATTTTATTTTCGGGAGAAGGTTTGCATAATAGGACTTGTGTATTTCATGGGTACGTAGTCTCGACGTCGAGTTTGCATCTCGCCATTCTCTTGCGAAGCCCATAATCTGGTTTATGCATGCTATTTCCACTCCATTAGAGAGTTGTGTGCAGCATCACTGATATCACTACATAAGGTGGCTAGTGCAGAAAATAGGTCAGATGCGCTGACCAAATCTCTTGCTGGTGGCCCCTTTTATCACTTGATGAAATCAATTCTGTTTACCAAGAATGATAACGATCAGGGTAAGAAGACTAACGATGGTAGTGCGTCGTAAGGGGAATGTCGGAATGAATATTTCCACAAGTCAAATATACATTCGTGTGACGAGATTAAGTACGTCACATATTCATTGATATTTGGATATAGGTGGTGGTGGTGGTGGTATGCTATATTTTTCGTGTCGTGGTCGGCAATGCGCTGCGGCAGATCCCGTACTTTCACGGCCTATAAGATATATATTTCGGTTTTACCCACCTAAGTATTGTTGAAGTTGAAACGTGAGTCAGGCTAATTTGATATAAGCTTGTACTAATTTGATATGTAACACGTAGGAGTAATAATATGTTTGTGTAAGTAGAATCTTGCGAAACAAAAGATTCTATCAATTTAATACTTTAAATTATAAGCTCAGAATTATTGAAATTAGCGCACGTTTTGATAAATCTCCCGTTTTTATTAAGTTTACAAGACAATTGAATTTTAAGCTTGAAGTTAGGTTGTCAAATAATTTTGATATGGATAAAGAATCAAAATCGAATGCTGATCAAGAAAAGTACATGTTGAGATGTTCATAGAACAATTGAAAACATCATTAAACTATGCAATTGAAATTGAATTTAATTTAGACGTAAGTTTCATAATTTTCATGCTCTTTTCACACAAATAAAATATTTATTTTAAAATATATTACCCTTTGTAGTAGTATTTTCTTCATAATCATTAAGAGTGCGTTGCGATAGTGGTATATTTCTTCTAATGTGTCTTGTCTTTTCAGATGTGTTACTGTTTCTCTTTTCATCTTTTTTTATTCGGGGTACAGAGACGTGATATTTTTTCTAATACAGCATTTTCCAATAAATCTGATCTTTTTCGCGAGGAACGGTTTTCGAATTCAAATTCACTTGCTTGTTTCTTATGAGCTCCAGACTGGATACTTCCTTTTGATCTCATATAATTTTGCTCATTTTTCTCGTTCAGAAGGAGATGATAACTTTGATTAAAATAAAACAAAGATAAAACAAAGATAAAACAACTGTCATCAACCAAACCAAACAAAACCAACAATTACTTAAGACCATGAAACAAATATTTAGAACGAAAATTATTGGAGGTTCTACAGGAAAATACATTGAAAAAAATCTTTGTTTTAAATAGATTTGTAATTTGTTTTTATTTAAAAAACATATTTAGAGAACAAATGTACACACAAAACATATGAGAATTTATTTAGAAGAAATTCAGTAGTTTATGGTCAAAAAAGAGCCTAAAAAGACATTATGCCAGCTTGCTAATCGTGCAAATAAATCCTCTGGGACTATTAATTATGATCAAATAGTACTGTTTTTTTTTGCATAGATGAGATAGACCATACGCCTGCTTAAACTCCCTGATATGATTTCAGTTCGGTATGAGAACGCAAATAAAAAAGGAATACCTAATGGAGTCACAGAGAATATCCTCGTTCAACGAAAGTTTCGGAAACGATATCACTGACTCAGATCTGTGTGATCCAAATCAGGACAGCAATTCTGATATGCAGGTGGCTGCAACTATACTAGCTATTGATGACGTTGATAAAACGGATCAGAATGATAATGATGCTGACGTGACAACAGTACCAAATATTACAAGGCCTCTCAGACCTTTAGTGGAATGGATTTATCCAGAAGCCAACAGCCATGATCAACATCAGAGAACAAATGTACCTCGTGAAAATGCCTTGGTCATAGATCCATCTGATACCATGGTTATTCCTACGATTGATGGAACAGTTGTAACACCTCGACGTTGCTATGTAAAAATCTTTGGTTTTCGCCTTTGCGATGATAATTATCCTGCAAAGATTAATTCCTCGATCCTCATAATAACATTTATCATTGTGTTGGCAGGTGGCCTCATAGGAGGACTGTTACACTCCCCATTGGCACCTTCTCAACTGCAATCAAATAATCTACCATTTACAAGCTCGCCATCACTGATGTTATCCGCAGCCCCATCCTTCCATACTAGAACCAAGTATATTACAGAAACGCTATTTACTTTATCAGGTGATGTAATATTAGACACGGAATCACCACAGAACAAAGCACTAACATGGATATTGTACAAAGATGGAATGAATCTTACACATGAAAGCCCCAACTTAGTACAAAGATATGTAATAATGGTGTTGTATTATAGTATGGAAGGAGAAAAGTGGACCAATAATGGCGGATATGTATCAGATAGGGATGAATGTGGTTGGCATGGAATATATTGTTACCCTTCACTAAACGTGCGCAGAATCAGTCTCGAAAACAATAATTTAGCTGGTATGATACCGAAAGAAATTGGTTATCTTAACAAGCTTGACGTTTTGAATTTGCAATCAAATAGAATAAGTGAGAATATACCATCATCAATAGGCATGTTGACGAGGCTCAAAAGTCTTAGACTGAATGATAATTATTTATCAGGAGTAATTCCAGAAGAAATCACAAACTGTAGAATGCTTGAATTACTCCTTCTGTTTGCAAATAGGCTAAGTGGGACGATACCTACCCTTATAGGAGATGTTCGGTTTATACAAGAGATTGTATTGAGGGATAATCAACTTACTGGTACCATACCTTCAACCTTATCAAATTTACAGTTTCTATCGACGATAGCATTTGCGGGAAACAAATTGTCAGGTACAATACCTTCTGAGTTGGGTTTGTGTCAGTTTCTACAAGACCTTCACTTAACCCATAATGATCTTGAAGGCTCAATCCCATCGGACTTGGGCAATCTCATGCTCTTGAAGGAATTAAATCTTCATGACAATATGTTTTCGGGTACTATACCCAAAGAACTTGGAATGCTCTCGAAGTTGAATCGTCTCAGCATGTATAACAATATGATAAATGGTACAATACCTTCTGAGTTGGGTTTGTGTCAGTCTATACAATTGCTTTACTTGGACAATAATGATCTTGAAGGCTCAATCCCATCGGACTTGGGCAATCTCATACTCTTGATGGAATTACATCTTTATGACAATATGCTTTCTGGTACTATACCCAAAGAACTTGGAATGATCTCAAAGTTGAATGATCTCAGCTTGCATAAAAATATGATAAATGGCACAATACCCTCAAGCCTTGATAATCTTAATGATCTTGAAATATTGAAGCTTCATAATAATACCATAACAGGGCAAGTGAGTGAGAAAATTTGTGGATTCGCAATGATAAGTATGACAGCTGATTGCTTAGGAACAGAAGCAAAGTTGTCATGCTCTTGTTGTACTGAATGCTTCTGATGTTAAAAAATACATTTTCAGTCAAAATAAAAAAGTTAAGAGAAATTATATTTATTCAATTTTTCATCGATTGAGAACCTATTTATTTTTTATGATTTCAAATAGGAACATGTTTTTGTGTGTATCTGATATTTCTTGAAAGCAAATTAAAGAGATTTTCAAGAGACGAACTAGACCTACACAATTTATATCATAAAACAAGCCAAGATATTGTTACAATTTAAGCACAATCAAACCTGAAACCTGATTCAAAATTATACGATATATCATCTACCTCGTCTGTTATGTCAAAAAAAAATCCTTGAGAAAGATTCAATTTCATTGCGCAGAAAAAATTAGCGTTGCCAGAAAACGAATTATTTTGTAGTCTGAGACCTTTCAACATACTCATCGATGCTATCTCCAATGGAATAGAGCCACTTAATGCATTGTTAGATAAGTCCAATAACTCTAGACTTTCCAAATCCCCGATGTTTGATGAAAGTGTTCCATTCAAGAAGTTTGTGCTCATGTTCATAAATTCTAGACGTTTTAGTTGCCATATTTGGATAGGTATACTTCCAGTAATAAAGTTTCCACTTAGATCAAGAATACGCAAATGTTTTAAATCTCCAAATTCAGATGGGAGAGTGCCTTCTATGTCTCTGTTCGACAAAGTAAAATGTCTAAGTTGCGACAAAGCTCCTATTTCTGAAGCAATGATCCCTCCGCCTGCAGTTGTCCTCTCATTCATAGATACGTAAGAAGTTACCTGAGAATTTTCATTGCAGACAAGGGTTGGCAAAGAGCACTCGTCAAACGGATTTTCAATCATAATTTGGAGAAGATGTGGACTTATATGCAAATCTTTGTATCCACTAAACTCAAGAACAGAAAGTGCATATCGCTGAATAAGCCTTTGTGTATCATTAACTTGTACAATTTCTTTTTCCACCGAAAAAGGTAACATCTTTGCCATCGTCTTCCATGTATGGAACTGTATTGAGGAATGGTCCTTTAAGATTTCTTCGCCTGATACTTGTATAGCAATTTTTTCAACAATATCATCATAATTGATAAAAGTCGATGGAGATAATGAGACTGAAGGCTGTAATGATATCGACGGTGACAAAGATGATGCTCCCAGATGCTCATCATTGACTTCATGATTAGTTTTGAAAAAAACAACCAACATAATTACAACGGTGCTTGTAAAGAGTAATGCTGTAATCTCCAACATGATTTTCTTACTAGTATTTGAAACATTTATTAGAACACCATCGATAATTACCTCCTCCCCTTGATGGACATTATCTACAAGAGTAGCAACAGGTAGCAACTCTTGGTCTTGCTCGTTGCTTGTAGGCTGAGTAGAACAAGAAAGTTGCGCAGCCGTTGGATGTTGAAGGTCAGACGACGATTGTCTTTGTATTGGCCTTGGTATTGGCCTTGGTACGGAAACTGGATCTAGTGGATTGCCAGGTTCAAATATTGTGGGTTTCATTTCTTATTCTGGTATTCGTATTACCAAAAACTGTTTATTATCATTACTGCTGTTCTTCAGATGGCAATGGTGATATGAACAATACTTAGTGTTTTTTAAGTAAGGCTACTAACGAATACACAAAGTGGAAGTAGAGTGCTTGCGCTGGCACATTACATCATGCAGTCCTTTCACATATACGTGGAGATTAACATGTGGATTAGATTGTAGAGGGTGCAACTATAGAATCCGTCGCAGCACGAAGCCTTTTAGACAATTAAAATAATATCATGCTACAACAACCACGGTAACGAACACACGAATTAAAACTTCTGCGTATGTTGAAACTCGTGGATTAAAGGGATTTCTGATCCAATATTTGTCTTAGCAGTTTTTTTACGCATATTTTCTTTCCGGAGTTACTGAAAAAAATCTTGATCGTTCGTTAGTCCGAAATTCTTTTTGTCTTATCAACTGCTGCAAATAAATTAGCAACCTTCACGCAAGTTTTAGTTTTATCATGACATATGAATATATACATAGCCCACAACGACAAGGATTTAAACTTTGGATCATACAAAACACTCCTAAATGATGTGTCGTTTGGAACCTGAAGCTGCTGAACTAAATATTGTGATTGTACGTGGATGTAATACGTAAAAAAGCCCTACCAATAAGAAAAGAAGTAACTGTCATCAGTTATTTATCTTTCCAAATCATAGTGACCCGCCTTCATCTTCAATCCGCCGTTTTTTTAAGGTATGAGTATGGTTATTGTTGTAACAGAAAAAATGATGTTTCATAAACGAAAACAGTCCTTTTCAAAATATATATAGGATTTCCATTCAATGATCGAATCATCCCTCATTCGCATCTATTTCCTTTTTGTCTTATCAATGAAGAGCATCTGCATAGAAGCTCTGGACATGTCACCTGTATTTAGCCCTATCGAAACCACATACAATAAAACCGTTTCAACTAATGATGGAAAACATTCGAAATTATTTCCATCCAGCGAAGTTGACCCAATACCGAATGATGACCAAATAATAGCACATAATGAATTTGGTATAGACCAAACCAAAAATGAAAAAACACATTCTTTACGACATTTCTCAAATGAACCAAAGGAGAATAAACTAAGGATTTTACAAGAAGGAGGAGTTATAGATTTTTCGTTTATACTGAATAAACCCCTGGATGAATGGAATGGAGAAGAATGGGGTATAGCGGGATTGTTGATTTTTATTTTCTTTGTGATAGGTGGATGTTTTTGTTGTTGCTGTTGCTTGGCGAAATGTTGTGGGAGAGGCTTTAGTAGACGTAATGGGTATTATGATGATAACGGATATTATAATCGCCAAGGTGGAAGAGGATCTTGCTTACAAGATTTGGTATGTTTATGGTGTTGTTGGGAAATCTTCTGTACGGATGATATTTGTGATCCTGCTCTTGGATATCAGGAGGCCGTATGGTGAAGGAATTTTAAGTGAAAGAAAAACATATCAATGCAACTGGTATATAGATCCAACTGGAAATGTTTTTACTTCTCTTATATTACAAAATTAATTGTTCTCAGCCTTTCAAAGAAGGTATATAAATGTATGAACAATTCATAGTGAGAACAAATTCGAGCTTTCTTAATTGCAAGAATGACTTCCATTGCATTCTTCCCAAATATGGAAATGAATATAAGAATATTCAATTATCTAACATGAAGTAGCTGTTCTATCATGGCATAGATTAGTAATAAAATGAGTATATTCTCCAACTTTTACACCAAGTTCCTTCGCTACGAAGTCGACCAACACACTAAAGAAATAAATGTTCTTGACAAAAATATTAGCGTTCTGCATTCGAACAATACCAGTACATTTCAATAAACCATCCTCTAAATACAAATGTAATTCTCGACAACATTTATTTTGTCCCTGGTCTTTCCAATCTATAGTTTGACTCCCTACGGTACTGAATGGGATCGGTATGACTGCTCGTTTACTGAGTGGTTCTGTCTTGAGGCACTCAATGACATTTTTGATTTTGGCTTGCATCTAAATAATAAAAATGAATAACCATTATGAGGGGAATTCTCAAAACTTAATACCTCCATGAAATCAAACTTACTCCTTCACGGTAATCTCCTTGTGCTCCACCACGTTCTGCTAGTTGATATTGTTCCATCTCTTCCTTTGTATATTCCCATCCCATATTCTTTTTGCAATAGTAGTCAAGTGCTCCTTTTGGGAACAATTCTGTTTCTCTGAATATGCAGGATAATTTGATCATGAAAGATAAGTCTTCATATGATTATTGTACACGATCATATCATCAAACAAATAATAGGATAAATTAGATACTCATTTCTTACACGAGAGAGGAAATGGGCGAAAAGTCATTAATGACACCGACAAAATTCCGAACAACAAGTTCTCCACCGGGTAGAGTGATTTGACGAAGGTGAGCATACATTTCATGGGCGGTAGCAAATTGAGGAAAGCCTGAGTTGAGATTTTTGGAGGGGGCACATTTGATGCTTGGTGTGGAGGAAGAACTCATTGTTCATTCGAAAGAAAGAGAATTGCCCAAAAATAGCGATTATAACATAACCATCATACCTTCGGAATTACTTAGACATCGTTTGACAGTTGCCTCTCCGTACATTGTTAGAAAAACATTCTGCTTACGTAACATGCTAATATAATTTTGGCTCAGAGACGAACAACATTTTATTGTTCTGCCATCGTAATTATATAATTAAAATCATCATCACTATGTTTCAGGAGTTTGTCATTGATTGAACTCTAGGTACCATATTAGCATTTTCTTCGATGCAGAGCCTTTCGGATTCCAGATAGATATCAAAAATACAATCTAAATAGGTATATTGGTCTTGTAGAAGAATATTTTTATATTTTGCCTATTAGGAAGGCGTTCTCAAAAGCTTCATGTTTAATACAAGGTAAAGCTTAAATATATGCTATATTTACAGTACTTTCAGATGATATTACTTGTTTTAGAATTCTTTCAACTATTTCATCCATTCGAAAGAACCAAAATTCATTACGAAGCCATTGCCGCATTATACTTTTTGGTTAAGATAGACTTATACTCATCTTGGTCTATCCATAAATTAGCTGCATGAACATTTAAAGGGCTATCATTATTTGGTTCCCCTAGCAAACTTTGTAAGGATAAAAGCACTGTCCGAACACTGTAAGCGGCGCTCCACTTCTCTTTCAAAATGTCAAGGCAAATATTACCGTGTTCATCAACATTGGGATGGAAACACGGCGTAATAAAACGTATTGTAGGGGCAGAATAGGGATAGGTCGGAGGAAACTTAATGGAGAGTTTATATTCAAGTCCCTCATATACAGTTTTAGGACTACCATGGATTGTACCTGCCCAGTCAAATAAGTTACTTCCTTCGGGAAAAGCCGAATAACCTGATTCACCTGACATCTTTTACATGGAAAGGGATATGAGATTCAGCCATTTAAAGACGACACATAAATTAAGCTTAAAGAAATCAAGCTTACCATCAATTGCATTAATTCGCGTTGTAACCTTTTAACAAGATAAGAAGGAATTGCTCGAATGTCAGAATACATGAAAGAAGAACATAAAAATATTCTCATTTAATACACAAAGCCTATATTTAGTAGATTCTTACCTCTGTGAAACGCTTTCGCCACTTCTTGTTGTACCTTGAAGATCTGACATTTTCAGTTCCCAACAAAAGTCTTCAAAAATTGAGTTTTTCTAATTTTTAACTAGTTTGAAAACAAAAATGTGGTTAGTTTTTGGATTTTGCTTGTTTTTCTTCGCACATATTTTGCTTTGTAGGAATTGATAAATAGACAGGTAATGATTATTGGCACAAAATTATTTAGAGTCCTTCGTTGAAAATACTCTAAGAGCAATGTTTTGCGGACTATGTGAATTGAAAATCTTGATAAACATATTTTAATCATTTCGTAAATCAATGTTTCTGTCACATGTTTTACTTAGAATAGTCAAACTAAGGGTATTTCTGAAGTAATTTTATTGTACCAATTTTGCGCAATCTTAGAATCTCTATTTTCCATAACTTCACGAAAAGTAGACAGATGTTCGATGGAACGCAATGTGCCAAAAATGGTAATATCAGCCATATTGGGATGTTCCAAACCAGATATAAATATCTTTTTGCCCATTTCTAAACCTTTTTCCTCAAGCTCATCAAGAGCTTCATTAAGTGCTTGCCTTTCATCTTCAATATTTAATTTTTCTTTTTGTAAAAACAAAAGTGAGAGAATAATTATTCTATATGAATATATTGGCATGTAGAAGGTAAAACAAGATTATCAGCTTACTCTTTATTTTGGATGCTGCAAGAAACATAGCCACAGATCCTATAGCTCGAACCGAAATCTTTTGCATAATTGAAAATTCGTTCACATCATTCACATAATTAAATGCATCATAAGAGTCAGATAAAGACCGGCAAATATTTGGATACAAAATCTTGGCCAACATTTCCGCAAATTCATTCCATTCAGTCAATGATGGATCGTTTCGAAATTTATCCATAGTCATAGCTTCAGATGAATCTTTTTCATCACTATTAATACTAGAACTTGCTTGCCATTTATTTAAAAGTTTAGATGCAATGTCATCGTCATCAAGAAGGGCTGATAGAATATCATCTGATCCATTGTGCTGTTTACCATCCATGAGGGCAATAGGAACTTTCCTATAAGAACCAGACCTAAATGAATCGTAGTAACATAATATCGTGAGTTTAACTTTATTAGCAATTTAATCCGATAAAAACGTAAAACTTTATTCACAACTCATGTTTCTCTTACCATGGCTTTAATTCCGCCTTGGTCAATGGATTTACTTCAACTGTTTCATAATTGATTGATGCATAATTCAAAAGTGCCTTGGTTTTATTGCAGAAAGGACAAATTTGATACTGGTAAAGAGTTAATTTAGAAGGTGGTGTTGTTACATCAGGATCGGTTGAGAAAGACAATTTATGAGTTGATGTAAATGTGCGTAGAAAGTTGACTGGTGCAATTTTATTCGCTATCACTCGTGTGGAGTTTAGTTGGAACAAGCGACGAGACGCAACAGATACCATTATATTTGCTCGTTCGATGATGGAGTTCCAAAGAGAGAGAGAAAATCTGACTATTACTTTGTCAACAACAGCAGAATACGTCAAACGTGCGTATTCTGTGTACATATTTAACAACAAAGAGCAATCATACAAAAGTTCTTCCCGCTTAGCTCAAAGGTTAAGGAAGAAATGAATATAAAAATCAAATTTCTCATGTTTGCCTCTGCTTTGTAAGAGGAAACGGATGAAAAGCAGAGGCAAAATTCCAATGCTTGTTTATTTTAAAAAAGAATATACAATGACAGCTAGAATGAAAAATGGTAAAATAGTGCAAACTTATTATTTTTGCAAACGCAAAAAACATAAAAATGACTAATGAATAGTTGAAGAACACTTTAAAAAAACAGATTATGTGAGATATTTTTTTCTTTATTCTGTTGTACTTTAGATCCTATTTGTTCTCCAAAGTTTCGAGGAGAAGAATTTAAAATTGCCTCCACAAGCATATACCTTGTGTTGCACATCTTTATTTACAACTTTCAAGGGAAAATATAATGCTTAAACTCAAAAGCATGATCTGCTGTATTTATATTTCAAAAGCCTTCACGAGTTTTCCGAGATTGCTTCTCATGTTCATGTGCTCCATTCTTGGCCACCGTCAACAACATTATTTTTAAAAAATAAATGTGTGGTAAAGTTCACCACAAATGTTGGAATCATAATCTACGTGAAAACATAGGAAGGAAAATAAATACAGTCTGCTGAATCAAGTTCAAGTAATTAAGTAGAAGCGGTAAGAATAAAATCTGATTTATCCAGTACCATCCAAACTGTACCTTCCATCCACGTAATCCTCCGTATATATTTAGTTTTTCAACTGGTGAGTGCTGGGAGCGTCGGAGATGGTGAACACCGCGGACGGGATCGATGGGGACGGAATATAAACATGGACTTAAAGACTTGTTCAAAAGATGGGAAGCCTTAACTGATTGTGGAAGTGGTCATGCCAATATCCTTTGAAAAGAGTTGTGATGAGAATGTTTTGAGATAGCGTTTCAGCATTCAAGGTTTCAAATGGTGGAATAACAGCATCCACTTCTCCATTTATACCTGCGTTCCAACAAGCCGATTGCATTAGAATCCAAACTATTTTCCAATACCGCTAACTCTTGTTTCTCCTTCTTTCATCATCACAGACATTGTAGTAATCTCTTTGTACACACTTAACACTATACAAATATGGGAAAAGTACACGGATCTTTAGCTCGTGCCGGAAAGGTAAAGGGACAAACCCCAAAAGTTGAAGCCCAAGAAAAGAAAAAGCAACCCCGTGGTCGCGCAAAGAAGAGGATGCAATACAACCGTCGTTATGTCAATGTCGTAACTGGTATGGGAGGAAAGAGGGTCGGACCTAACTCCAATGCTGATAAGATGTAAATTTAAGTTAAAGTTGTAAAAACAAATACATGAGATACAGACTTTTAGTTTCGATGAAGGAATGTGATTATTTGGAAAAGAAGTTATGATGGATGCCCTGTTTATCGTTAGTGATATCTGAAAATATTGCGGTGATATGAAAGTGATGCAATTTTATTCTTGTGCACATGTTAAGAGCTGCAATTCAATACCATAAATTAGATGACTGCCTGTCATTATTATCGTTATACTTTTATGACTTTATGGAGCTTGGGCTGTTCTCATTTGCTCGTCTTCCTCTATTCCTCCCGTCGAAAATTTTAATGCAATTCCACCTATTCCCGAGAAAAGAAACAGCAAGGATCCCATCAAATATCTTCCCAATCTAAAACTATAAACACTACATCCGAAAGCCCCGAGTAAAATACTCGTCATTTTTGACCGTCTCAACGGCCTGCGATCCAATAAAGCCTTGAATTCATTAGCTTCCGCCATCTCTAGTTGATCCTCTTGATTACATCGTTTGAACACAAATCGAGATTTCGAAATACCTCCCTTCCCTATCCGAACTTTATCATCTACATGTGTGGCATCCAGCACCACATTGGAAGGTGGACCTAAATTAATATTGCATATCCTTCCTTGTTTTCCAAAGACTATACGTGGAGGATCAAAATAAGCACGAACGGCATAATTGGAAAGATGTAATTCTTTTCTCTCAACAGAAGTCAATGGGATAGCATCTCCACGCAGCATGATTGTGAGACGAAATAGACCAAAAAGGGCATCAAAGGAAATCACATTAACAGCTTCTGCAACAATGGGATCTGTACTATTGGTATTGGAACTGATTCTTTTAGAAGTCTCTAAAATATGTTGAAAAGTACGACGGGATCTCAAGAGATTTTGGGTCAAACTATTTTTGCGCGTCCATTTTCCTCCCACAGGATTCTCCTTTTTTCGTTGAGTGATTACTTGATCAACAGTGTAAAGTCCAATCAGATTTTGAAATCTAGATAAGGATTCTTCGTTCTTCTTATTTGAATTTAGAGCAGCAGAATCAGTTTCAATATCCTCAACGAGTGCTTTTATATCGTTTTCGTATTGGGATTCTGTTTCGCCGTTGGCATTATTCTTTGTCTCCTGAATGAGGTTTAGGAGTGTATCCACTTTTCCGTTTAATTTTTTAGATATAGGTATCTCATCTTGAGATAAACTGCTATGAAAAATACTTGTATGACTGGAACTCTTTGGTTGGAATGTGGATGTATATCGTTTCAGTTGTGAAGGCGTTATATATTCATTTGAGCTTGAGGAGGCAGCACGTAATGATGGAATAAGCAGACTGCTCGCTATGTTGACGTAGAATATGAAACAAAGGAAGATAGCAAGATTGGAATGTCCCAATGCGTTACCACATAATTTCGTGAACATGTGCATCCTTTTGTCCATTATGAGGGATGGTTAATTTTATCGCTGTTGCAATGCTCTACGCTGATCTCTTTATTCGTTACGTAGTTGAAGCTGTAATACTTCTTTTTTTAATTTTTAATTTTTTTTACATTTATCGTTCTTGTGTCATATCCATATACTGCTGTAACATCGTGACCTGATCGCTATATAGAAATATATATTTCGGGTTACGTGGACAGGAGATGATTGATGTCATCAATCATTGACATCATCTTTCTCACGAAAATGCTTTGACAACACTTTCAAACACCATACAAAATTAAATATGTCTTGTAAAGAAAAGCTCACATCAAACCTAAAAACATGTTTTAATTACATTGAGAGTATGATTCAAACTAGTATATTACTTTAATAAATATAGCCAAGTTGACCTCACAAATTCAGACTTATGCGAGAATAATGTAATTCATAAAAAATGAAGAGTAGTACCAGAATAAAATATTGCGATATTCGTAAAGATGGGTCTCATTTCCTTAGATACAATGATATACAGAATATTGAATAGAAGTCATTTAAAATATAATCAATTTCTTCATCTTGTATAACTAAGAGTGACGACGAGTCATTCTTCGTTGAATTTGAATGTGATTCAGTTCGCCTCGTTTCCTGGCTGCCATTGCTGCTGCAGCTTGACCAGGGTACATACCTTTGAAAGCATTTGGTGCCACCGAAGTAATGTACTTGGAATCTCGACGAGCAAGATTGAGCAAAATCTCAGGAAAGTTATGACATTCAACAGGGAGATCAGCTACATGGGATAATTTTGCTGCGATATTCTCGCATTCATACTTGGAAGTAGCAGAATCTGTGGAAGGTGTCAAAAAAAAGAATGTCATTAACATTCAATGCAACAGAATTATGAAAGAAATCGTAATAGGAATTACCATGGAACGCTTCTTGGAGAAAATCGGGTTCATTCTTCTCTGTCAAGCGTCTTGCAATATTGACAGATTCAGCATGAAGGAGCACCATTGTTGTATATGATTCTAATGTTTTTTCAAAAAAATTGTATCTTTTTAAGGAATTTGGGCAATTTTTATTCACCAATTTATCCCGTATATACTGCATGCAGGTACTAATGACGTAGGTTGAGTTTGAAAAATTCATTCACGATTTTTTTGACGTGGTATATTAAAATTTTCAAGAGCGCATATAATGTGCTTTATGATTGTGTTTCATTTCCAACATGGTCAAAAAATAATTGCTGTTTCAAGAGTACAAGAACTACTTAAGTTAAAGGGTTGCATTTTTGCAAGATTTATGCGTCTCCACATGCAACAATCGTTGCATTTTTAGCCCCTAACTTTTTGTACAGAACCAATATTTTGCATAAATGAATTTTGTAAAATTTTGGAGAGTCGTAAATCTATTCGTAGGGCTTCGTAGAGGCTCAGGAATTTACAACTTCGGTTACATTTTGATGACTACCGTAGAACACAAAATATTTGATCGCTCAAAAGTGTGATATTTGGGGGTCAGGCTTCAAGATTTTTGCTATTCTGTAGGGTTCGGCTTCAAGATTTTTGCTATTTTGTAGGGTTTGGCGTCAAAAAATTGCTATTTTTCGCATTTTAAATTGATTGGTTACGGGTGTACACGATGAAGCTAATAAAAGCAAGAAACCAATACTTTCGTTTTCATGACCA
>Ga0209092_10001191_pt1 | contig 26027 bp, 9 predicted proteins | sample FraStrMetagenome_FD_187446 | JGI IMG/M metagenome (GOLD analysis project Ga0209092, IMG submission 187446) | Marine eukaryotic phytoplankton communities from Arctic Ocean - Fram Strait ARC3M Metagenome (SPAdes) (version 2) | ecosystem: Environmental > Aquatic > Marine > Oceanic | place: Fram... | reverse complement strand
GAAAAGGGGGTTATGCTTTTATTTTATTAACTTCTACTCTTGTACCAGGTATAAATTACTTTGTTCGCTAAGAAATAAGAGACAAAATGCCAGAGGCCTTGATCTGATCACTGATCACACTGATCCTATATAATGTATTAATATAGTATATCATTGCATCTTGAATCACTGTGTTACCCCTCTCAAAATACAAACGCGAACATGAGCACATCATCTCAACGCAAGGCATGGAACGAGGCCATGCGATCGGCCGCAGGAATTTCTGCAACCAAATTATCTCGTCGATCCGATCGTCAAAGGCGACAGCAAAAGGCGCGCAAGGGTTTCACCGAGCACGGCCGCGTGACTTCTTTGGAAGATGTGGAATACCGAGCAGCAGTGCGTATTGATCATCTGGAGGAGTCCAAAGCGGACGAGTACGATAGTCAAGAGGAAGATGAAGATGGTTCGTTGGCTGCGGATCAGGAGTATGATGAAGAGGAAGAGTTGGAAGAAAGAAACGGACGGGGGAAAAAACGAAAAAAAACAAAGAAAAGAAAACCGGCGATGAATAAGAAGAGTAAATTAAAGGCCAGTTTGGTAGCGGATCAGAAAAGGTTGAAACCAAGATCTCTCGCGTCGATACTCTTAGAGGAAGCAACGGTGGTGGGTGGAGATGAGGATACTCGTTTGAGGGATTATGTGAATGCCGAAGCCAAGCCATGGTTTGAGACGTATCCAGCAAGGAAGTTTTGTCCGGTAACTGGACAGTTTGGTATATATAAGGATCCTAGATGTGGAGTGCACTATGCTACGTTGAAAGCATTGGAACAGATACAAGAACGATTGCCACCTTGGATGTCGCGTGGAGGTTCAGCTGCGTATTCGGAAGCAATGAAATCTTTTTCTTAGGTCTCGCTATTTTGTGAAGAATATTAGCGTGAGGGAGTGTTGAGGGTCTGTTTTAGAAAACCTACATATACTTTATCCTTCGTTTGGGAACAAGCGCTGTCGAGGTTACTTCGTGAACTCTATCTGGTACTTGTCAATTTTTGTTGCATCACCTTTCAAGAGAATTTGTTCTACCAGAGATACATTCGTTGAGTCTATAAGTGTAATTGTTGATGCCAGGGAAGTTCTACTAAATAAATAATGACGATAAATAAGCCTCAGGTTGAGAATGTGTTTCAATAAAAGTTTTTTCATTGGAGTCGCTTGACGGAAAAATGTTATGATTCAACAAATCTTGACCAACATCGCAACAACGTTCAACTCTATTATGAGGAACGATGGTTAGAAATGAGATTTAATGGCTCATGAGTTTCGATACGTATCACTATGAACAGATTGGTTGAGAAGGATTTATGCGTGTAAACTGCGCAGACGCTTATTTTAATTTATTGCTCATTAATGAGAGTGATCATCTAATCATGCCGTTATATTGAAATGAGTTGTTAAGTGCCAGTCTTTAAATTCTAGTGCAAGATTTATTTTTATCACGTATAAGCGTTTAATTGGCTTGATGCTGCACCGCAAAACCGCACAAGAACTTTTGAAAAATATGTATATGGATATTCGTGCGCAATTCAGGTTTTTTTTGAAAATTAAAGGTACCTAAAGTGGAAGAAAAGGGTACGGTGGAAAAAATAAACGTTTTGATTGTAAAGAAAAATAATTCAATTAGTAATAAGTGCTGATATTGATAAGATATTCATTTACACAAGTTCACGGATGATGAGGTAAGAGATGATTCATTTGTCTTTTCGAAGTCCAAATTCTTTTTTTTGATTTTGCTCATCAATAATTTTGAAGGAGTTGGTTTGGTGCCTTTGTAGCAAGTGGGATTGCTATAGTTGGATGTGTGCTTCAAGGTAGGTTAGCCATTCATTTTCCAGTTTCAAGTCGTAAACAAATTTCTTATTCATCTCTCGAATCTCGGATAGAACCGGACGCACCAGACTATGTGCATGCAATCTCTTTAAATGCGACGTCCGTTGAGGTAACTTTTGCTCCTCCTAGTGACGATGGTGGTTCCCCAGTAACACAATATTTGGTGAGTTTACATCACTTATCTTCAACATCCTAGTGCTTACTGATGGGAACGTAATTTTTGAACTTCCATTTAGGTGGAATGGGATAACAAGTTGGGATCACGAGAGATCCAACGAGTATCTACATCGGTGAATCTGGGCGCCAACGAAGTCCAGATCATTGAGACAGATACTGCTGTTGTAAACGAGGTTCAACTCGTAACTACATCTACAAATCCAGTTCACGAGGTTCAGGAAGTTGTGCTTTCTCCACCACCAGGTCATTTAGCACCAAATTCGATGATGACTTATTCCTTGCTGCTTGACACTTCTCTCGCTGGAGGATCGTTCCAATATTCTGGGCGAATTAGTGCGACAGCAACTGCGAGTGTTGGGCGTAATTCTGTACAGGAAATTATCGAGAGTATGGCGAATGTTGAGAATGGGGTTGTTGTTACGAAGTCAAGTGATGATAATCCTGATGGTGGCCACACTTACTCAGTTACTTTTCCGCTTTCCATGAAGAATGTTCCTTTAATGGAAGTATATGTGTCTGATTTGCCTGTGGAAATCGTTTCAGTTGAAGATGGCAATGCTCTAGGTGGTACTTTTCGGTTGAGCTATGAAGATGAAACTACAGAAAGTATTAGCTTTGATGCTAGTTCTTCTGAAGTGAAAAACAAACTAGAAAAGTTATCATCAATTGGCACAGTCAATGTATATAGAGGTCCTCCTGATGAACAAAATGGATATTCCTGGGAAGTGCAATTTACTTCTCACTTGAATCATGGAAATATTGAAAGTCTCGAAGCATTTGAAGATGGGCTTTACACTACTAATCCAATTGGCCTAAGTAATGTAAAAGTAGAGACAATCACTGATGGCAGTTTTATTGGCGGAACTTTTCGTCTCCAATTCGGTATGTGGTTATACTTTCGCGCATTTCTCAATGTTTCTAATTCTTCAATCTTTGTGGTAGGCGGAGAAACGTCAAGCGACATTCAGTGTGATGCTGACGCGGCATCATTAAAGAGGACTATAGAAGATATGAGTCCTTTCTTCTATGTTTCAGTTTCTAGGAGTGACGGTCCATCGATTGTTGGTGGTTACAAATGGACTGTTTCTTTTTTGGACGACGTGACACATGCTCATGTGGGAAATTTGCCTGAAATTGTTGCAATTTCTTCATTAACAGGTGGTTCTGGGTATATTCCTACCATTGAAGTTAGAGAGGAACATAGAGGAACCCAGCAGGAAGTTCAGATGATATCCGTGATTTCAGGTGGGGATGAAGTTCATGAATTATCTAGTTTTAAGCTGAGCTTTGGGGGAGAGGTTACGGGAAGTATATTGGCTCTTCCGAGTGGAGGATCCAAATGCTCCGGTTCTCGTGTGGCACGGCAGATTATAACAACGTCTACTGAAGATACGATTGTTGATGGTGGTGACAATACTGTGTCACCTTTTACTCGATTTACCCTTACTTTCAAAAATTCCACAACAGATATTATTTACGCTAATAAGGATTCGTGCGAAGGTACTGCTCAGACGATTCAAAACGAACTTGAAGCATTACCTGAATTTTTTGGCATTGCTGTAAGTGGTGTTGACGCCAATTTCGGATTAGGTAGTTGCGAATGGATTGTCACTTTCAACAACATGATTGGAAATCCAGCGATGTTGGAAGGTGCGTACATTCATTTTATTGTTGTGTAGGAGTAATATCTAATTTTATCCCAATATGCAGTGACCGCTTTTCATGAGGATCTTGTCGTCGGTCCAAGCACCACAGTTTCTCTGGGTTCTTATCTTTCAATCATTCGAGATAATTTGACAGTCTCGCAACCTCCTGGTTTCGAAGGTGACATAGGTATCATAGAGGCTGAGCTCAATACGCTCTCCACGATCAATTCTGTTACGGTTGATGCTGTTAACGCTATCCCTGACGACAAGGGTCAGTGCTCCTGGATGATTACTTTCAACCTTAATGCTGGAAATCTACCTGCCTTGCAAGTGTCTTCATCAGAGAATAATAATTTTTCGACTTCTGCTTCACTTCGAAATGGCGACTCGGTAATCATCTATGATGATGTTGAGAAAGGAACCTCTGAAGTATTATCTGGCCATTTCACACTATCATACGACGGTAATAGAACGCCTTATCTACAACATAATGTTTCAGCGAGGGAGTTAAAAACCGCTATCAACAATTTGAAAAGTGCCGGTTATGTGGATGTCACTCAGGAAGGTCCTGGAATTAACAACGAGTTCATTTGGTGTGTGACATTTCTTTCGGACTATCAGCCACTCCACACTTTTGAAGTTGACAGCTTGGACTTAAAAGGAACTATGGCGTCCGTGTCAGTATCAAAAGAAAGGGTCGCAATTCCACCTCCTTTTGACGGACCCAATAGTGGATCCGTGCTGATTCACGATTTGTCTATGCTCTCTGTTGCGATTTGGCCCTTAAAACAAGGAATTAAGTATACGTTTAGAGTTAGTGCTTTGAATTCCATTGGTGCAAGTCTTGTTACTTATTCATGGCCTCGGTATGTTGAACCACTTCCGCAGAGTCCACCAAGACCATTTTCTATCAATTTAATGCCCAAGGATGGAGAGTCGATTACGATGGATATTGACGTGCCAAAAGGTGGTGTTCACGTCCCGATAAACGGCTACAGGGTTGATTATTCTTTGGAGGAGTTTCGAAAAGAGAGGCAAAGAGTTTCGTTGGAATGTTCACCAATGTCAGAAGTTCAAGTAGTGACGACGCATGCAACCGATATCAATGAAGTTCAACTCGTCGTGATTGATTCTTCTTACGAAGGCGATGAAGTTAAAGAAGTTCAACGCGTAGATTGCGATGCTTCCGGGGGAACTCTTGCTTTGTCATTCAAAGATCAATTTGTTTACATAGCTTACGATGCATCAAGTCAACAAATCAAAGAAGCGTTGGAATCGATCGAGAGTGTGCTGTCGATTACTGTGTCAATGAATAGTGGAACTACAGCATGTAGACCTTTTGATGGGCATTCAGCGGGAAGCTTTTCGGTCACTTTTGAGTCAATTGATATCCAGGGGAAATTACAACTGTTGGGAGCTGAAACAAATTCCTTGGATGGTGCAAGAAGGGTAGAGATTGTGACAGAGAGAGAAGGCCGTTCTCCTGTCGGAGGCAGTTTTGTTCTTGCATTTCGAGGATCTCGGAGTGAAGCTATTTATATTGCTGAAGACCCTAATGAATTGAGATCACGGATCGAAGCTGCTCTGGTTGCTCTTGATACTATTGAGGAAGATGGAGTGATCGTAGAACATGTTGCACTCTCTAATGGTGGGTATGAGAAGGTATTTTCGATCACCTTTGTTGGAACTGGTGTAGGTGGTAATGTACTCCCTTTGGAAGTACCTAGTGATAGTAAGAGAATCACAGGTACCGATGCCGATGTGATTATTGTAGCTGATGGCGATGAATACTATGCTAGAAATAGCATAGATGTAGAAACGTCAATAATGGGGAATGTTTTAGGAGGCCATTTCAAATTGAAACTACGAGGCCATATTACAGAAGAAATACCTTTTAATGCTGCGTCGGAAATGGTCAAAGTAAGGCTTGAATCGCTCCCAAATGTTGGCAATGTTCAAGTCAAAAGAGGAATGCCTACAAAGCAAATGGAATTTTCGTGGACAATAACCTTTATATCCAATCTCGGTACATTTCCACCATCGTCACGCAATATCGATAATCTGGAACCAGTTTCCAACCTTTTCACCTCAAACCATTTGGATGACTCACAGGATATAACTGTAAGCACTGTAATAAATGGAGATAACCCAGTTTCTGGATCGTTCCGTTTGGCATTTGATGATGGAATCTCAATTCATGTGACTGACTTATTAGAGCCCTATGTGACCGAAGAGGATATGAAGATAACTTTTGAAGCTCTTCCTAATGTTGGAATTGTCGAAGTAAAACGAATCGAGTCGAACAACATTATTTCATGGGACATTGAGTTTGATGGATGTTCGCTCAAAGATGGTATTGACGTTTGTAATGATGGTGATTTATTACCAATTATCATTGCAGAAAATAATCTCACTGATTGTGGAAATGTTGAATTGTTTGTATCCAAAATAATCTCTGGGCAAGGTCCGAGCATTTGTTCTTCATACGAGAGTAGTTGTTCCATACAATTAAATGAAACGAAAAATTTAGACTTTCCAATCACTCACAATATTTTCGGGCTTGACTTTGGCAAAGATTACTATGTTCGAGCTTTCTTTCGAAACGAGATGGGCCTTGGCCCAAGCATGCTTTCTACTCCAACCTCGGTAAAAACTAGGTACAATACTCCTGGTCCACCACCTCCAGTTAAACTTGTTGAATCTACGTCGACGAGCATTACGTTAGCATGGGAGAAACCTTTCACAAATGGAGGGACGAGAGTTTCTGGATATGAACTTTGGATAGACACTTGGAATGGTGGTGATCCCCGTATGATTTACGATGGTTCAGATCAAGCTTTGGTATTCGAGTATAAGGTTTCAACAAGTGACTCCGGAGTCTACAGCCAAATTCTTGAATCCGGGCGGCAATATCTTTTCAAAGTGCGGGCCTTAAATTATTGCGATCCTGTAGATCCAGGACTTGCATGTCGTGGAAATTTTAGTGACCCTCAGCTCTATACTGTGCGTGAGCCAAGATCACCTCTTGCTCCTCCAGCTCCGGTGCGAGATTCTCGATCAGAGATAGGTGACATATCAAATTCTTCCATTTCAATATTTTGGAGGCCACCTACAGATAATGGTGGATCACCAATCACTGGATATTTTGTTTATGTCAAAAGTCCGGACAACTCCATGCAATCTCACTCCGTTGATTCATTGACTACTCAATACAGAGCTTATGGATTGAAGGCAGGTGAATTATACCGTTTTTATATTGTCGCAAAAAATGGTGTAGGAAGAAGTGGAAATAGCCCATCTTTATCTGTAGTTGCTGGTATTCTTCCTGGTCTAGACAAGTCGTTAAGTCACACTTTTGCAACCGACTTTTTTAGGCCGATCATCACGAATGTAAAAGAAAATTCACTCACTTTATCATGGAAGTCGCTTCCTGCTTCATCGATTGGTGGTACTCCCATTACTGGGTATAAAGTATACTTATTCGAGGGTGTACCATTCAACTCCATATCTAATCAAGAACCCATTCATCAAGAAGAGCAGGATATTTTGCTCGATCAGGACGCAGGAGAAATCCATGGAAATTTCACAATTAGTTTCCGAGGCTATCGCTCTAACGACATCCCAGTAACTTCATCAGATTTTGAACTCAAGATAGCCCTTGAAAATTTACCGTCGATCAATGTCGTAACTGTTTCAAAAATTGCTCATGGCTGGCGAATAACTTTTCTATCTGAAGCTGGTGATCTGCCATTAATGGAAGTAACGTCCGGTAGGCTTGTTGGTCCATTCAACCCAAGCATTAAAGTAGTTGAATCCAAGAGAGGAACTATATGTACTTTATTAAACGATGGTCCGACTCATCCAGGTAACAACTCTATCACCGCGAATAACCTCTCGAGCGATTCTAGTTACGCATTCAAGGTTGCTCCTATTAACACAATTGGCGATGGAATTTTAAGTCTGGCCTCTCGTACGACTAGTACAAGGCTTGGCGCTAGCTCTAAGTTTACAACTGCTTCTGGGAGTTCTTTGCGTCAAGGAATAGCAGGGGTTATTAATGAGCAGCAGACACTTTTCTTTGCAACACCCGACTGTGATTTGGATAAGTTATACTTATCTTTTGATGGATCAAACTCGATCCGAATTCCATGTATGGCATCTGCAGCAGAGTTTAAGTCTGCTTTGGAACAAATTGATAGTGTTGGATCTATTCAAGTATCGAGGACAAAAGTCTATACAGCCGGTGGTCTTCAAGGATATTCTTGGACGGTCACGTTTACTTCTAACGTTGGCGATATTCCACTTTTGGAAGTCGACCTAAATGAAGCAAATGGTGGTAGAGATGCCCACGACTTAAGTGGAAACATGTCGACTTTTGTACGAGAATTTTTGAAGGGTTCAGCAAATGAGTTCACAATTGAACCTAAGACATCTAGTGGGTCTGTACTAGGGGATTTGTTTACGGCTGATGGATTTGTTGGCTCGGATATTTTCTTAACCGAGCTATGGCAATCTGATTGTGATACCCTTGATGGGTCCCATGAATGGTATGCAGATGGCAGCATTGCAACCTTCAATCCAATTAAATACGAAAAGCAAGTTCTAACTGTACCGAGAGGTAGTCAACCATTTACTCTGATAATGGACACTCGAGAAGGATCAAAGGGGGGAAGACTGCAAGGCTTAAAAGAAGTTTCTCCTCTCCTACCAGGAAGTGATATAAATACTGAAACACTTGAATCAGCTTTAAGAAGTATGAGTAATGTGGGTCGTGTAGATATTACTGACAATTCCGATATTTTTGGTAAAGAGTTTGTAATCACCTTTCAAGAAAATCTCGGTGAGATGCCATTACTTACTTCATCCAATGCAAACGTCACAATTACAAGAAATGGAGAGGGAGAAATAGGTTCAACAGAAGTTCAGTCAATTTCATTGTCAATTGACAGAGTATTTGTAAATGAAATTCAGAACATAAGCGTGTTAAGATCGTTCGATTCCTTTGAGCTCTCCTTGAATGGTAGCCCTAGCACGTCGAAGATAAATGTCAACGTCAGTCAATCCGACGTTTTAAATATTGTATCTAACATCAAAGCAGAACTCGAACAGGTTTCGTCAATAAAAGTTAATGTTGGCCATGAAGTGTTAGGCAATGGTAAGGAGGAGGATCCTTGGATTTTTTCGGTGACCTTTTTGGAACCAGTTGGGCCTGTTGACATGCTGGTATCTAACATTGCAGAGATATCTCGAGAGGTTCGGGGAGAGTCTTTTATGGAAGGCACTTTTGTTCTTTCATATGACGACGACTTTACCGCAGATATTCCGTATGATGCCACAGATTACAAATTGAAAAATGAACTTGAAACTTTGAAATCGATCGAAGAAGTAAATGTTTACAGAACAGCAAAACCAAACGGATTTACTTGGGAGATTTCTTTTACCAAAAGCATTGGTAATTTGAATTTAATACAATCGCATATGAATACTTTCTGCGTTCAAACAATAGAACTCATCGGCGGAAACCCAACGCCTCTCGGTGGATATTTTTCTCTTAATTATTTGAATGAGACGACCTATGCGTTACCGTTCGATGTTTCAAGTGATGAAATGAAAGTTGCTTTGGAAATGCTTTCATCGATTCAACGAGTTGATGTGGAAAGACAAAATTTGGCCAACGGTCAAAATAAATGGAAGGTGACATTCCGTGTACCCGTATTGCCCACTGTTCTTGCATTAAACTCAGACCACATTACTGGTACTTTAACGCTATCAACGGTCAAAGTTGTTGTCGATGGAAGTGACAACTCTCTGCGGTCTTTGTCTGGAAGGAAACCGAGTATTCACGTCGAAGAAAAGGTTGCTGGAAGACCGAGCTATACAGGTCGATACATCGCCCGAGCAACGGGAAACTACTGTTTAGCCGTGATGCAGCTTGAAGGTGGTGGTCTCGGAGCCAATTACTTTGACAATCAGTGGCTTTCAGGAGAACCTAGTATGGAGAAGGTTGATAGAACCCTTGACTTTGATTGGGGTGAGGATCTGATTACGCCCTACGGTCGAGATTATGTCAGTATCAGATGGTGGGGCAAAATTAAACCCCTTACAACAGAAGTTTATACGTTCTATGTAGAGGCGAATGAAGGTGTTAAGTTGTTTGTCGACCATCATTTGCTTGTCGATGCATGGGATGCTACTTTGGTAAATGAAATGAATACGATTTCTCTTTTGGCAGAGAAGTTTTATGATATTAAGGTTGAATTCAGAAAAAGCGTTGGGAGCGCAAGAATAAGTGTGGAATGGAGTTCAAACTCAATTCCACGTACTTCTATACCATCTGATCAGCTTTATCATGCATCTCATATTTCTGGTAGTCCTTTCAGAACAGAGGTCGTCCCTGGCGCTGCTGACTATCCTTTCAGTGATCTGATCGACGGTCCTGGTAATGATCGGACAGTTGCCATTGCTGGTCAGCGTTCAAGATTATATATCCAAGCAAAGGTAAGATGAATTTTTCCAAATGTCACTTTCTTCAAATATTACGTCCGTGCCTCATAGTTTGACGTCGTACTGCTAGGATGCTTCTGGAAACAATAAGTTAACCCTTGGCGATGCTCAAGGAGATCTCCAAACAATAAATCAATTTGAAGTCGATGTTCTTGGTTCAGGCGTTTCGTATTTTGCGTCAGTATTTTATGAGGGTGATGGACTCTACAGATCCGAATATATACCATTGAAAGCTGGAAAGTTTCAAGTGTTTGTTCGAACTGGAGGGCACGATATTTACTGTGGAAACGGGGAAGAGGAAAAGTGTTCGCCATTTGATTTGACTGTGTTTCCAGGACCAGTTGTACCCGAAAGGTGCGAAGTCGAGAGTTCAACAGGCGAGAAAGATTATCTTGTAAAGGCCCTTGCTGGCGAGACTGGTAAAATCTATTTGCAAACAAAGGACGCCTTTGGAAACAATCAAATCGGAGGTGGCAAGACTATTATCGTTTTGTTCATTTCTAATACAAATATTGAGATTCGTTACCGTGGAAATGTACAAGACTTTCAAAATGGGACCTACGCAATCACGTACTCGATACCACTGGCCGGTCAGTATACTGTAGACATTGAAATAGAAGGAGGATCTCCAATATTTTGTGTTGGTTTACAGAATATACCGTGGTATTCTCGGACCTATAATGGGATAAATCCGTATTCACCCCCTTCAACTTGCCAAAATCAAAAACCTTTCTTGAGTGTGGAGCACGGCCCCTTCCATGCACCATCATCAACAGTAGTTAACTTTGAGAATAAGTCAGGTTTAACAAGTGCGACAGTAGGTATCGAAAGTGGTTTTGCAATAGAAGCGAGAGATAAGTTTGGTAACATACGGTTGAGTGACGGTGAAGATAATGTCGACGTGTTCATAGTGTCTTTTGATCATTCCAGTGGTACGACTTACACAACTTCTACCGCAATGCAGGCGATTCGATATAATGGGTGTAATCCGGATGCAGGCTACTTTAGATTGAAAATTGGCGAGAGTATCACTGATGCGATGCCGTATGATGTTAGCGCTGAGTCATTGGAGAGAATAATTGCAGATACAAAAAATCCTTCTATTGTCACTAGAGTTACTAAGACTGGATCGACGACTGAGGGCGAATGGGTCATAACCTTTCTGAGCCATTTCGATGCGTGGTCACAATCGTCGATTGATCTGATTGAAAATGAATCATCTTGTCTAACATCGTACAAATTTGCATCAAATGGGGTCTACCCTGTTCATTATACACTTTGGAAAACGGGCCTTTACGAATTAAGGGTGCTGTCACGAAACAATGAGCCGGTTTCCTCTCACACAGTGGAGGTAAGTTGTGTTCATATTTTGTCAATAGGACAAGTTACTAATTGTTTTTGTTTAGGTATTGAATGGAGCGCCTAGCCCGTTTACCTCACGAGTTTCTGGTATAGGTCTCACAGCAGCAAACTCGGGTGAACTATCTACCTTTTATTTACATATGCGAGATGATCATCAGCGCGAAGTGCAGCTCATTCAAACAAGGATTGATTTATTTGAACCAGTGTATGAAATGCAGTCTTTTGAGATCCTTGGTTCATTTGGAGAATCATTCAAGTTTGAATTTCGCGGTAAAGCTACAGATTCAATCATTGTTGGAGTTACAAGTATGTATAATTTGAAAGTTTTGCTTGAGCAAGTATTTGGACAAATTACTCTCACGAGTTCTGGCGAGGAGGACGCAATTATGACTGGGGATAAAGTTCATATAACATTTTTGGGTCAAATGGGCGATATACCACAGATCACTTCCTCATCGAGTTCAATTGTTGTTGGAACAAACATTGATGGTCGAACTCCTTATCGCAAAGAAGTTCAAGCTATTTTTTGCGACGCGGAGGAAGGCGAGTCTATTCTTGAATTTCATAGCGGTAGAGTCGTAATCGATCATCAGGCCAATAGTAGCGAAATAGAAGCAGTGCTAAGTACACTGACTGGAACAAGTATAAAGGTGTTAGCAAACGATCAAGGCAACGATCTTCTATGTAATGACTTAGGGAAACGTACACTAATTGAATTTGAAGCTATGCTCCATGACTTCCCTCCAATAAAAGTGGTGTCTTCCACAACAAGCACTGGAACCCTAAAGATATATGGCAGTGGAGAAGAAAATTACGGTGCTATTAATGGTATTAACCCTGTAATGGGATCTTTCTTGATCTTATACAATGGTGCTGTGACAAGTCCAGTCTTCATTTATGACTCGGCTGACACGTTGAAACTAAAGCTAGAAGCATTGCCATTTATTGGCAATGTTACGATTACAAAAGATGTTTTTGGTATAAGTCCATTGGTTCCAACTTCCACAAGTCTCTTTAGTGCATGGACGATCACATTTGGAAGGAGAGATCCTTCGAAGCTAGGAGATATTGATATGTTAAAAATTGACTTTTCATCAATTTATGTTGCAAATGGGAACACCACAGCAACCAAAAACCCGATTAAAGTCTTCGAATCTAGAAAAGGGACCGCTGGAAACGACATCATTGATAACAATGAATTGGTTGATGTGTCTTTCTCTTTAAAACACTTATCGATACCGAACGTATCCATAGGAATCTATGAGGAAGATGTTTTATTTTGTGCTGCTTCTCATGGAAATCAAATAAGTGGGTCCTTCTCGCTTCAGTTACAAAAGACGAAAGTTTCTGTCGATGCGGCACTTTCATTGCATGAATTTGATGCATTGTTGAAGAACTCTTTCTCTCTTTTTGACTTCGAAGTTTCTAGTGACTCTCCGTTCATTTGTAATTTTGAAGAGCCAATGGAAAAAGTCGAAATCAGGATAAAGTCGAGGCGGAAAGGTTCTCGACCAAACTTTGAAGTATCTGATATGGTCAATGTTAACGTCAGCGTGGTCACACCAGTTGAAGGTCATGATTACATAAGTCGAAGTAGTGATGGAAAGTTCGAGCTTGGATATACACCCATCCTCAGTGGACATTATTCAATATCAGTGTACTTGAAGAACGAAACAATTTGGGAGGATATCTCTTTTGGTGTCCACGTAGGTCCATCTGGTGCAAGTGCACAGTTAACAAGTCATGATTCTGCATTGAGCGTGCTTCAGGGAAAATCTTCAGTGTTTTTTGTTCAAGAGAAGGATAGATTTGGTAATATTATTTCAGGAAAATCAAATAATACTCTGTTTGTAAACATTGTCGGCGAACCATCAGTGTGTAGTGGTAAATCGAGAAGTGAAGTTTCGATTGCAGTTGTGGAAGAATCTGAAGGTACATCTTTCAAGGTGTCTTACCTTCCTAAACTAGCCGGTGATTACTTAGTCAGTGCAGAACTAGCAGTTCCTGGAGGACTTCTAGCAACATATTTCGAAGATGTAAATTATACTATACCTGTTTATGGCAATCTTGATCACATGGAAGCACCATACCATGAAGTTCCTTGGTGTCCCAATACGTTAGTTTGTGACTCAACGAGACTTGCGCAAAGCCTTCATTTGGACATGAAGATGAATGCACCTGTAGCAAACGGGGAAAAGTTTCCGATGGATTTCTACTCTATTAAGTGGGAAGGTTACATTAAAGTTCCCGCTGATAATCTTTATACATTTTTTCTTCGAGCAACTGGTATGGGAAAGCTTGTAATAGACTCAAAAGTTGTCATTGATAATGGAGTGCTCGAGGGATCAATAGCATTGAATGCGAAAAAGTTACATTCAGTGTCATTGTATTATGTGCACTTTCAAGGTGAAGGATATTTCGATGTTCAATGGTCTTCTAATGCCATTGATAAATCACCGATTCCGTCGTCGGCTTTATGCTATGCACGAAATATAAGCAACAGTCCCTTTACTGTAAGCGTTTCTCCTGGAGTTGCTGATCGCACATCGACAGCTTTTGGAAAAGGATTATATGAATGCACGGTAAACTCTTTGTGTACCTTTGCTATTCAAGCAAAAGACTCAAATGGTAACAATGTGATGGATACACAGGAAGCTCCTGAATTTTTTACCGTTATCAAGGGGATCGATGGATGGGCGAAGAAGGGACCGGTCGTAATGAATTCTTCCGTGAGAAAGTTTTTGATTTCCGATATACCCGCCTTTAGAGAACAAATCGATGTTAATGAGGACTGTATACAAGGGCTTTACATTGTGAGCTATACCCCTAGTGTTCGCGGTCTCTACTCGATTGATGTAATGATAGGAAATAATTCAATTTTTTCATTTCCTAAATCTTTAAACGTTTTTCCCGGTGCAACTCATCCTACTTTGACCAGTGCTAATGGTAGGGGTTTGGTGGAGGGAATGGCTGGAGAAACGTCCACGTTTACAATTCAAGCGAGAGATATCTTTGGGAATAACAGACTTACCGAACAGGAATTAGATAAATTTTACGTTCTCGTTTATCCAGAATCCGGAGATTCTGTTGGGGTGAAGGGTGATATTGTGCCAGACATTGCAGGAATGTATTCAGTTCATTTCGTGCCAAAAGTATCTGGTGTTCATACCATATCTATTGTCCAGGTGACTCAGACGGAAGTTCAGAATATTAGAACAGCGTATAAGTCTCATCTTCGGGGTGGCGTTTTCGTTCTGAAATATGGAAATTGTACAACACAACCTCTGTCGTGGGACTCGCCAAGTCAAGAAATTAAGGGGAAGCTTGAAGAGATGTCGTGTCTTACTTCGGGAATTGATGTTCGACGTGATTCCGTCGATCATGTCAATTTTATTTATTCAATTACGTTCCATAACATGCTTGGAAATCTTGAACCAATTGAAAGTGATACATCAAATTTAGAGGGAAGTATGTCCTGGAATGTTTCTTCAACAGATGGAGAATACATGCACATAGGTATGAATTACGGACCGATTGAGGCTGCAGAATTTTCAGAAGAAATACAACGGATCCGTTTGAGTGGACCCTTTGACTCATATTACTCAATGAAGTTCAAGGGCGAAGAGACGGAAGATATTTTCTTCAACAATTCAGCAAGTGAGATTAAAGATAAGCTTCAAAAGCTGCCTTCAGTCGGAGATGTAAATGTCGGTACTCTGATTATTTCCGAAGCGTTTGAAAATATTACCACCGTAGAATGGGTCCTGTCATTTACGCCAAACTCTGGCAAATGCTTTAAAAGTCTCTCGAACTACGGAAATCTGCCTGAACTAGTGTCTGGAATATTATCGCCGGGAGTTGAAGTTCATATCGAGACTATTGAAAATGGGTTAAGTCCATTCAGCATATATGTAGGCCATAATGAACCAAGTGGTATGCACTCCGTTGCTAGTGACTCACCAGGAGTGTCGTTCCAAGAAGGCATAGAGACTGGCATCTACAATGAAGTTTCAATGTTGAAAGTACAAACAAGGGATAAATATTCAAATAAGGTGGTAACAGGTCCCGCGAGAGAGAGACAGGTGAGATTGGAGAAAAGAATTTTTATTTTGCCCTCGTCAAATACTAACGAATGACAAAGATTATCGAGAGCACTTCGGAAACCAGGATCGGAGGATTTTTTACATTAGAATATAACGGATACAGAATAGATATTCAACATGATGCAAGTCTTTCAGAGATGGAATCTCTACTAGAATCCATTCCAGGACTTGGCAATATCTCGGTAACAACTTATTCGGTCAAGGAATTAGTGGAAGGTGTTACTGTGTCTGCCGTGCACGGACTCGACACAATAGCACCTTCAATATCTCTAAGTGCGATTGGATTTGATGTCGGTGATTGGATACGAATTGGAGACCAAACGTCTAGCCAGGTCTTTTCAATAATTAACTTACAAAAACATGCACCTTACACTGTGACTTTATCTTCTATCTTCTCACTTAATTCAAATGATTCTTTGCAAATTTTTGAGGAAGGTCTGAGAGGGGATCGAAGAGGATATCAATACGTTATAGAATATGACTCTAGTTTAGGAGATGTGCCAGCACCAGAAATTATTTCACATTCTTTAACTGGAACAAATGCTGAAGTAAAAGTAATTTCTTGTGATGATAACGAATTTCAAAAGCTGACAATATACGACTCGTCAGAGGGAAGTTTTTCTCTTTTTTATGGAAATGAGGTAGCTGAAGGATTACCATCAAATCTAGGATCCGACCATCTAAAGGATGTCATTGAGGATTCTTTCACTCTTATACACATGGTGACGATTACTAATGAATCTACAGATATGGAAGGGGCACAATCATTTCTGATTCGTTTGGACCAATTTGACGGGCCAGCTCAACCGTTTTATACAGAAGGCAATATTCATTTTCCGACAGGACATAAGGTACACGTCTCAGTTGAACCCAATGTTTGTCCTTATGCTTCGGCCGATTCTACAGGTCATAGCGTTCGATCTCAAGTTGGTAGAAAAGGTTGCATCTTCGCGATTCAAATAGAAGGGAGCTCAACGAATCTTCGTGGAGAGTCGAAGTATATCGCAAACGGAGAATATCTCATTTCCTATGTTTCTCCAAGAGAGGGAGATTATAAGTTGAACATAAAATTAGTTAGTAGTGGAGGGCTCTATGCAGAATATTTCAATAACAGGTGGCTGTTTGGTAGCCCGGCAAACTCCAGAATAGATTCTCTCATCGATTTCTCATGGGATTCCGACGACTTCATCACATTGACAGGAAAGGATTATGTCAGCGCAAGATGGACAGGATTTATTGAACCATCTTTCAGTGAGCATTACACCTTTACTGTACATGTTAATGATGGCTTACGGCTATGGATTGACAACATTCTCATTTTGGACGCCTACGAAAATGAAGTTAATACTGGATCGTTTAACACATTTGTTGGTTCAACTTCTTACCCACTTGAAGCAAATGTGTTATCGTCTGTTAAGCTTGAATTCAGAGAAAACAAGGAAGAAGCTCTCCTAAAACTGCTCTGGGAAAGTCCGTCGCAACCACAAGAAGTTATACCATCGTTTAGACTCTACAACCATGGCGAGCATATCAAAGAGTCTCCCTTTATCATTAGACCCGTAGGGGTCGAACCAAAAGCTCCAACATCATGTCATCTTTCGGTCTTCGATTGGGATTCGTTGGTATTAAATTGGTCAAAGCCTAGTGATGATGGCGGAAGTGATCTCTTGAAGTTCCGAGTTGAGTACTGGGATGCCACTGATGGTGCGTCGTAAGGATTATACCATCTAATAATTTATACTTACTTTTTCTTGCTATTCATAACCAAAGGCCATGTCGGGGAAGAGGAGGTGAAGTGCTTGAGGTTGAAAAAGCTGAACAGCGGGTACTTTTACGTAGGTAACGAAGTAAAAATGTACCACACACCTCTGCCATATAACGCATCGACTATTGATCTGCAACTTGCTTTGGAAGCCTTGCCGACAGTAGGAAACGTGCTTGTCACGAGAAAGGAGTCTATAGAAAGCATTGATTTCTCAATAACCTATTTGACTGATACTCATCCAGTGGCGCCTCTCAAGATCCGTTCGTTTGACGAAAATTTTGAGTTTATGGAAGATCTCTTTTGCGTCTGTGAGAAGGGATCCAACAGTTGTATTTCCGGATACTTAAGCGTTGGATGTGGTCACATCATGTCACGAGAAGGTAGTATTACTCCAGATGCTACAATTGTGATAGATGAGACCGATCTGTTCATAACTTCTTATAGTGAATACCAATTCAAAATTCGAGGTCTTGTACAATCTTCCGAGAACTTATCTGGCTATCGGGCAAGAATTTATGCAGGTAATAGGCATGGTTTTGGTAGTCCATGTTCAACTGACCCTCTCAAACCAATGGGTGTTCCTGATCCCCCGGCGTTTATCGAAGTAAGACGGGAAGCAGGTAGTTCTAGTTCCATAAATGTCCACTTCTCAACAGTCAGTTTCCCAAATAATAGAGCAGCCCCGGTTAATGAGTATATAATTGAATGGGCTTCAAAAGATTTCTTTGATGAAGACGTCTGGCATAATATGACTGTACCTCTCACAAGTTATAGTCCACGTTTGCCATCATATCAAAACATAAACGAGGAATTTCTTCAAGCAACTATCACTAATCAAATACCTGGTCTTCAATGCTTTATTCGTCTTTATTCGAAAAATGAGATGGGAATTGGTCCGCCATCAAAAATATTTGAAATAATTCCAGGGGACATTCCTGATCCCATGGATAAATATAGCGTACCGACCTTAATATTATTGGAGAACGACGGATCTCCATTATCTATTGCGGAAGCAAGTTCGAGCTTGAAGTTATCATGGAATAAACCACTTGAAACTAATGGCTTTGATATAGATTATTACATGATAGAATACTGGACGGCAGAAGGTGTGAATGAAATCAAGGAGTTAAGGTTGTTTGCTTCTAACGACGTCGCTGGTTCGTTTACCCTGAGTTATGGCAGTGAATATACAGATAGCCTGTCTGTTGACATAACAGCTTTCGACTTGCAACGCGCTATCGAAAGCTTACCTTCCATAAGGTCAGTTTTTGTGGAAAGGAGTGGTACGAATCCAAATCTAGTTTGGACAGTAACGTTTTTAAGCGATGTACCTAGTGCCTGGGGAAAAGACTTAAAATTGAATGAAAAAACTGAAATTCTTGAGGTTGGGGATGGAGTTAGTGGCCAGATGGAAATTATCACTGTCCAAAATGGTTCTTTGCCAATTGGGTACACGAGATTCGATGTTTTATCTGATTTATCAGTTCAAAATCATTTTACCAGGATTGTGACGGGTTTGTCTGCAGGGCAGCATTATTATTTCCAAGTATCATCCTCAAATGCGTTGGGTTTCAGTAAACCGAGCACAGCTTATCCCCGACATTTTGGTCCACGTAAACAAATACCTTCGTCTCCACTTGATGTTAAACTTGCTTTACATTCAAAGTCTTCATTGCTTGTTTACTTTTCTAACCCCTTTAGTAACGGTGGGAGCGAAATCACAAAGTTCAAAATTGAATGGGATAAATCCAACAACTTTAATAGCACATCAGGTGCGCCTTCCGGGTTTCACATTATGCCCGTGGAAGACGAATCAAGGGGCTGCAAACCTTGTTCGTATGTGATTTCAAATTTGCTCCAGGGACAAGAGTACTTCGTTAGAGTCTATGCTTATAATATGATAGGATATTCGGTCCAAGCAGCTTTGTCTAAGCCTCAGTCTGAAAGGCCAAAAACTCAAGCTGCACCTCCTAACAAAATTGTCGCAAAGCCATATACCAAAACAAATATAATTGTATCTTTTAACGCATCGGAAGAAACCGGTGGAGGCATTATATCAAAGTATAAAGTTGAATGGTCCAAAATCGGATTCCATCATTTTGAGCACTTCAATTCTGTAGATCTATCAAAAAGTCTTCTCTACGCCAAAAATGGCGTTCAGTCAATCACGTTGTTGTTTGAAAAAAATGATGTGAGAGGGTCTTTTTACATATCTTACGAAGAACATTTTGTATTAGTTGATGTATCTGTCAGCGCGGAGGGTATGAGAGATGCACTAGAGTCATTGCCATCCATTGGTTCGGTTGCCGTCAATGAATTAAGGAATCTGGACAGCCACGTTTGGCTTGTCACATTTCTAAGTCAAAATGGTAAAAATTCATGGTTTGGAAATTTGCCATTGATGGAAGTAAGCATTGACCCCATTGGTTCCAACATGGAATTTGTCTCTGATACAAGTGGCTTAGTGGGATCTGTTAATGGCACCAACCCACGCCTTTTAGTACAGCATGTTGTCAAAGCTTTTAATGGATTCGAACAACAGGTCGTAGAGACATACTGTTCCTCATCTTCGAGTAATATTCATGGGCATTTTACCTTAGCCTACGGTACGATTTAAGTTTTAATTTATTTTCTAAACTTGGGTAACTAATATAAATATATTTTTGTAGGGACACGGTCAAAAGAGATTTCAGTTGATATCTCAGAAAGCGACATGAAGAAAGTTGTTGAAGATTTAGGTGTTGGTGAAGTTTTGATTGCTCGGGAGAGGACTCTTCATGGTACAAATACTTACAAATGGACAGTAATATTTTTAGAATCGCTGGGAAATTTGCCAACAATTAGTATCTTGAATGAGAGGCATATGTGTTCGGGAACAGGAATTCTATCAAAAGTTTTTGTAGAAGAATCAGTTGCAGGTTTTTTTCCAGAAATGAACACATCGAGTTACGACTTCGTGGAAGTTGACGCAACATCTGAGCAGATGCAATATAAAATCGAAAATTTAGAATCTGATACACCTTACATTGTGCGTGTTTCGTCATGGAATGGAGTAGGGTTGACTTATGGACAGAGTGCTTATTCTAATCCAGTTCTCGTCACGCCTTCAAGCGTACCTACAAAACCAACAGACGTTCATGTGGTACCGAGGAGTCACCAAGAACTTCATTTATCTATTATTTGTCTTCATTCTCACAAATTTCCAACTTTGTGGTACAATGTAGAGTGGACTTCAGCCGCATCGTACAACAAGGCCACCTTCTACCCACTTTTGGAGTTACAATCAATAATACTCTCTGGGTCTTCTTCGGACCTCGGTGGATTCTTTTACGTCCACTTTATGGGTTTACGTACAGAAGCAATTTCTTGGAACGCCTCTTCTGATAAAATGAAAGAGATGTTGGAAGGTACACCTTTTATATCGAAGGTGAAGGTGTCAAAGGAAGACTTTAAGCCGAACTTGGTACACGAATGGAAAATTACGTTTTTGGATCAAACTGGTGATGTACCATCACTCTTGGTTTCGACTGGGGTATCTCGACCTACACGAGCCGCCGCGGGAGGATCTTTGACGGGATCAGCACCATATCTTAGAGTTATCGAAAAAAGAAAGGGCGGGCTACCTCCGAAATATGTATTAGCAGAAAATGTTACCAATTTAGACAAATATTCGGTAAGAGTTCAAGCATGTAATGGCATAGGCTGCGGAAATTTCTCGAGGAGGATTACCGATGTCAAGGTATCAAAACAAGTTCCATCGAAACCTCAAAATGTTTTAATGACTGCAGTTTCCGACGATTTGATTAAAGTTACTTGGGAATCTCCTCGTACAGATGGAGGTCATCCAATCACTAAATATTCAATTCAGTGGGGCTCTGATTACTCGTTTACGTTGGGTACTTTTGATTTGGAAGTACAAGAAGACCAAACTCACTTTGAATTTACAACTTCACTATTACATTCTTCGACGAATTACTGTTTTCGAGTGTTAGCTTACAATTCTTTGGGATACAGTAAAGACCAGCGTGCGAAACGTTCAGATGCATTTAAAATGATATATCAAGTCGAATTTTCAGCGAATGATACAGAGCAAGACTTGTCCACAGATGCTTTTACATTAAATTATATGACTTTCTCCGGTGCCAGCGAAATTTCGAATGCGATAAACATCACAGCTGGACCTCATCATTGTCAGAGTATCATTAATAGCATGAATTTAACGGGTCCAGTGTCTATATATAGAAGCGATCGATCGTTTTTGGGGGGAAATTCAACCATAATTTTGTTTACAATTGGATTTTTGAACCCAGTTGAAGAAGGTACAGTATTCTCTTCTTTCCAAGGCTCAAGTAATATCTCGATGACAATGAGACTTGTCCAACAACCACAAAATAATGAGTTTCTCACTCCGTTTGCGCAACCACCATCGGTTCCACGCTCTGTGGAAGTTGTTCAAGTGTCTAGTACAGAGCTCGGACTAACGTGGATCGCCCCCTCTTTCGAAGGTGGTTCTCCTATCGAAGCTTACATTATAGAGTGGTGTACATTGTATAACTTTCAAGGATTAACGCTTCGAAAAGACATAGTTGTGAAAAGCGAAAGGGCCAACTTTGAAAGATATCAAATTTTAGGACTTTTTAATAACGCGAGCTATTATGTAAGAGTCACAGCGATAAATAACTTTGGATATTCAGCTGCAGTCTTAGCGATGCCGTCGCCTTTACAACCAATTGGAAAGAAATTGTATTTACCAGAATCGCCCACTCTCAGTTTATCCACTTCTCAGACATCAAATCGTTTGAATCTTCATTGGTCACTTCCAACGCGTGACTCAAACGGATTCTCCACTAAACCTCACGAATGTGCAGGAGAAGTTGGCAATACTCCTGATGAAGCTTATGCGTATGATATCAGGTGGTCAAGAAATCCTTTGATGGAAACATTCAATTCCTTTCGAGTCTTTATTTTTGAGGGGGACAATATTCGTAACAAATGTTGTCCACCATTTGGTTGTTCTGTAGAAATTGGAACTGAGATTCAATCCATCATTCTCAATTCCACAATGAATACAGCAATATCTGCTGGATCTTTTAAAGTTATTTATGCCGGGGAGCAGACGAAAGGAGTGAATCTTTTATTTGATTCTAATCTTACCGTAGCAAAAGTAATCATGTATGATGGAAATTACGAGGCTAAAGTTGGAGATTACGTAAGGATATCTGACTTTATAAGCCGAATAATTTATATTGAAGGGGCTTTTATAACTCTTGAGGAACGCTACAATGGCGAGGTATCTCATGTCCCTGTAAAGGGATTTTTCAACACCCCACCAGAATCTTGCTTTAGTCCGACATTTGATGATTCGGCATTAAGTATGCAAATGCACATAGCAGAAAATTTTGACCACTCCCCTTTCGATGAAAGTATATCAGTTAGTCGAGAAATATTTTCTAGATCGAACGGCTTTGGGACGATTTATCGAATAACATTTTCAGGTACTTCCTTTCAGAAAGCAACTGAGCAATTACATTTGTCAATGTGCACAGATGGATTCGAAGTTGATGGTCTTCCTTCCTTGAGTGCAAGCGTGATCATCCGCACTGAAATGGAGAGCGGTTCGATAATTGCTGGAGAACCAACCTATGTACAAATTGGTGCTGTCAACAAACATGGTACTGGAAAGTTTGCTATCACTCAACCACACAGCATTATTCCTATGTCTTTGCCAGGCCTAGCTCAAAATTGTAGAGTTTACGCCGTCCCATCTACTCCTAGCTCACTGAAAGTTGAATGGGATGGAGTCACTTCGTTACATGGAAGCATTATCTACAAGTTTATAATTCAACTTTTTGCAGGAGGCGAGCTGGTCACTACCTACGAAATCAACGCAGAAGAAGAATCTTCTAAGTACTCGTTACATTGTGATGGATTGTCGCCTGGTAGTTTATATGAAGTTGTAGTTTTACCCGTGAGCACACTTGGAGAAGGTAATTTTGTATTTAGATATTCTTGTATTGATTGACGTTGCTCATTGACATAATTTTAGGCTCTCCAGCTTGGTTCAAGGACGTCGACAGCTCGGATGGGAGTCTATTGGGACACTATCAAGATTACGCAAATGGGGCATCTTATGCTGTTCCAGAATGCGAAATCACAAGCGACGAATGTATCGAAAGCAATGGACATGCAGTGTTAGCTCGTGGTGTACCTCCTCCTCTTGTTTTTCAGGTTGGAACTTATCCATCAACAGCTACCAAGATCTCTTTCACAAAAGATTCTATATTCATCGCAATCCAGCCACCCTCCGATCTGCAGTATGTAGGGGATATAATTGACAAAGTGAAGATCGAGTGGTCTACGGACAAAGATTTTAGCCATATCTTTTCTGAAGTCATCTTTGGATGGCAGTACCAGATAAAAAATCTTTTGATGGGAAAAGAATATTTTGTTCGTGTGGTCGGACATAATACAGCGGGATATGGACTTTATTCCGAAATTGTTCCAGTCAAACCCATGCAAAGTCCTGATCCACCCCGAAGACCAATTTTGTCATTGTTGCCCTCCTCATCTTATTCAGCCATCGAGATTGGGACATCCTTGCATTTAGAATGGGAGTATCCGATACTAAGTGGACATGATCTTGTTGGTGATGGTGGCGATCACATAGTGAGCTACATGGTTGAATGGAGTAGAGTAGAATGGAACAAATTTTCACATGGAGTGTGGGAAATAGACATATTAGATGCAAATGATGACTTGTCTGGCTCTTTTCGGCTACTTATCGAAAGTGAAAACCTCTCGGGCAATATGAATGGTGCACATATATCTGCGAATATACCATTCAACTCAACTACAGCTTCTTTAAAGACTACCATTGAAAATATGCCAAACATTGGAGAGGTTGACGTGGTGAAGTATAGCGCTTACAACTATACTATCTCGTTTCGGAATGAAGTTGCCAACTACAAGAATATTTCTATTTTCGAAAATAAGATTTACAATGGTAACAATGAGAATGTGATGATCTCTTCGCATAATATTGTTCGTTCTCTTGTCCCTGAGTACTCTGGGTACACAAATTTCGTAATTGAAATGTCAAATTTTGTGTCATCGGAATTTCTCATTCCGAACTTGATCCCTGGTCAAGAATACTATGTGAGAATTGCCGCAATTAATAGTGTTGGTCTTGGAAGAATGAGGGAAACCTCACCAAGATTTCTGGCGCCACCAATTCAAAAGCCGAACAAAGCCGTGTCATTAATCCATTCAAGTGGTTATCCATCTCTAATTTCCAAATCAAGTACATCGTTCTCGGTTTACGTTGGGCCACCTGATTTCAATGGTGGTTCGGAAATAACACAATTTTTAATCGAATGGGATAGTCAGCAAACATTTGATAGTAAAGGTGACGGATCGGCTGTCGGGAAAGCTTACGTCGATGCTATTATGGCATTATGTTCTAATTGCATTAAATCATTTAATATCAGCACAAACACATTCGTTTACGATGGAAATGAAAGTTTTACAAAACAACTGGTTGCGCAAAGAATAATATCAGTTCACTTTCAAGATGACGAATATTCATTTCAATTTAAAGTGAAAGAAGCCAACTCTAGTGAAATAAAGGTTGAACCAGACCACTTGCGTCTTGAATCTTTGCCCAACATGACTGCAAGTGTAGTTATTTTGGGAGCCAAGTATGATATTGTTGAAATTGAGGCTGACACCAGATATTATGTTCGCGTTGCATGTGTAAACACATTTATGGGTGCAGGAAAATATGTCTCAACCAATCCAGCAAGCATTATTCCATTATCGCCCCCGAAAGCCCCGACTAAAGCTATTTTGACTGTAATCGACAAAACTACCCTGCGTGTGGGCCTACCAGAAACGACGTCATACCATAATTCCCGGGTTCATTCACATGTCTTTGAATTATTCAGAAAAAGCTTCAAAAGTAGCAGTTCATATTCGTTTTTCGGATCACAAGAAACGATTGAAATAGATTCAACAGGTCTTGGAATAGTCGGTGGTTCATTCGCAATATCACTTCGGAATGTAACCATTAAAATTCCATCATTAATAGAGCTTATCTCCGGAGAATCGTACATCAAAACAGTCGAAGATCTTTCCCCCTATTTAAGTCGTGGTGACAATGTCATAATTAATGGGAACCAATTTGAAGTGTCTTATTCGGGAGAGTATTCACCTTCCGTCATTCCACTTTCCCGTGTGTACAATGGTCCTAGCGCTGTGACTGTTGTTATTTCCAAAATACAGAAGACATATTCGATTCCATTCAATACATCTGCATCTGAATTGAGGAACGCTCTTGAGTATCTTCCACATTGTGGGCGCATTCGAGTCAGTCGTCAAGGAAGCGAGTCACAAGGTTTCAAATGGAAAGTAACCTTTTTGGATAACATGGGATCTCAACCGGAAGTGCTTATTGATTCTCACTATCTGTTGGGAAGCAACGCAGATAAAATTAAGGTTACTGTTCTTACAAGGGGAATGCTTCCAAATGATTATAGAGAAGCTGTTGTTCGCAAAGAACTCAATTTGTCACATACTTTTTCGGATTTAATTACCGGTGTAAAC
>Ga0209092_10001190_pt1 | contig 26035 bp, 17 predicted proteins | sample FraStrMetagenome_FD_187446 | JGI IMG/M metagenome (GOLD analysis project Ga0209092, IMG submission 187446) | Marine eukaryotic phytoplankton communities from Arctic Ocean - Fram Strait ARC3M Metagenome (SPAdes) (version 2) | ecosystem: Environmental > Aquatic > Marine > Oceanic | place: Fram... | reverse complement strand
CGGTCGCCGACTTGCTTGGTATGTAAATTTGTCACTTCCATCGTGTGCGGGATCAGCCAAATCGCGAAGCCCGACTCATCCACCTCAGAGACGGTCAGCGAAATACCATCCACCGTGATGCATCCTTTGCTAACGATATACTTCAGTTTATCAGCATCGGGCTTAATCCGAAAAAAGAAATCCTTGCCGCGCGGCTCAATGGCTTCGATCACCCCCGTGCCATCCACATGCCCCGACACGAAGTGCCCCCCCATCCGTGTGCTCGGTAGCAGTGCCCGCTCTAAGTTCACCTTGCCACCTGGCCCGACGCCGTCGATCGAAGTCAGACGCTTGGTCTCGCCGAGTAAATCGAACTCGATACGTGACTGATCAAAAGCGACCGCCGTCAGGCAACAGCCATTCACCGCGACACTGTCGCCCATCTGCAAATCCTTGGTCACCACTTCCGCAGCCAACACCAAGCGCCATGAATTTTGCTGTTCTTCGAAGGACACCACGGTCCCTGTTTCTTCAATAATTCCTGTAAACATAGGTATCAATAAATCGACTCCCTCGGATTTGTCGCCAAAAAAGCCGCACCCAATATAAACACTGGGCGCGGCTGTAATATAAACAGTAAACTAGTTACCAACCGGGCTTTTCAACATCTGCTCCATCACCTGATCGAGCGAGAAACTAGCCGCCTTCTGACGCGGCGGATATGCTTGAAAAGTCTGCAAGAACTCACCCACATAGCCCTGTGCTGGCACGAGTAAATAAGCACGATCAAGTAACCAATCATAGTAAGTATTTGAAGTCAGCGGAGCGCGCTCATAAGGGTCACGGCGGATATTCAAGATCAGTGGAATACGAAGCGGCACAAATGGATCCATCCACAGACGAAGCGTGCCCTCAGTCTTCTGCTCCATGAAGATCAATTTCCATTGATTATAGCGCAGCGCAGTCAAATCGCCATCATCTGAGAAGTAGAAAATCTCCTTACGCGGGCTGTCTGTGCCTTGCGGGTCCTTCAAGTGCTCCATCAAGTTGTAACCATCAAGGTGCACCTTATAATCACGACCAAGCGCGCTCGAGGTGTAACCATCCAACAAGTCTTCCTTAATATTAGGATCACCAGCTGCTGCCACAAAGGTAGGCAACCAGTCCATATGGTGGACAACGCCATTGCTCACAGAACCAGGCTCAATCACTCCAGGCCAACGAACTGCACAAGGCACACGCCATCCACCCTCCCAGTTAGTGTTCTTCTCACCACGGAACGGCGTCGCTGCCGCATCAGGCCACGTATTGTAGTGCGGACCATTATCAGTCGAATAGTGAATGATCGTATTGTCCGCGATACCAAGCTCGTCGATCACCGCGAGGAACACTCCAATGTGCATATCATGCTCGATCATGCCGCAGGTGTATTCGTCTGCCAGTGGATTGTGCGCCTTGATTTGCGCCATCTTCTCTTCGCTCACGTGCGTGCGAAAGTGCATGCGTGTACCACTCCACCAAACAAACCAAGGCGTGTCGGCTGCTTCTTGCTGGCGAATGAATTCAATCGCACGGGCAAGTGTGTCATCATCAACCGTCTCCATGCGCTTCTTTGTCAGCGGGCCCGTATCTTCGATTCTGCCATCAGCAAATGAGTGGATCACACCACGTGGCCCAAACTTCTTACGAAATTCAGGATCCTTGGGATAGTCTTCATTCTCAGGTTCCTCCTCAGCATTCAAATGATAGAGGTTCCCGTAGAATTCATCAAAACCGTGATTCGTCGGCAGATGCTCATCACGGTCACCGAGGTGATTCTTGCCGAACTGGCCCGTCGCATAACCTTGATCCTTCAACAGCACCGCAATCGTCGGATCGAGTTCATTCATTCCTTGCTCAGCGCCAGGAAGGCCCACTTTGGACAACCCCGTGCGAAACACACTTTGGCCCATGATAAAAGACGAGCGCCCCGCGGTGCAGGACTGCTCGCCATAATAGTCAGTAAACAACATGCCTTCATCAGCGATACGGTCAATATTAGGCGTTTGATAGCCCATCATGCCGCGGCTATATGCGCTGATATTGGTTTGGCCGACGTCGTCGCCCCAGATTACCAAAATGTTTGGCTGATCGGCAGCAACCGCGAAACTCGCGAGCGCCAGTGGCGCGGTTAGGTACAGTAGTATTTTTTTCATATAGTTGGAATGATAGTAGACGATTGAATGCCCCTCAAAGAGATAACGAGAGTACCGCCACAGGACATTTAATAACTATTTAAAGTATAGTATGAGTCAATAAACACGCGCACTTAAATAACGTTAATTACATTAAGTCATTTTATACCCATCGACGTGCCGACCACAATCAATCCTCGAGCACCTCGGCCAGCACCGCGCCGACACTGCCTGATGGTGCTTGCAAGCCAAGATAGGCGGACAGCGTGGCAGCTACATCAACCGTGCTGACTGCACGATATATAGTTTTCGGCTCCAGATCGGCCCCGGCAAAGATCATCGGCACATAAGTATCATAGGGCCACGGCGAACCGTGCGTACAGGCAACGTGCAAGCCATCAAAATCTGCGATAAACCACTGTGGCTCGAAGACCACGTAAACGTCGCCCGAACGCTTTAGGTGGAAATTATTTAACACCGCACGATAGACCGGGGTATTAGGCGTTTCGCCACGAGCTAATGCCTTGCTCGATACTGCCAGCGCCACACCTTCAAACTTTGTAAGCTCCTCGGCAACTGCCTGCTCCACCTCTGCCTGATCCAAATGCCTGGCACGAATTACCTCTTGATTTAGATATACATACGGATGCGCATACGTTTCGATCAATTCCTCGCCGATGCCAAAGCGCGCTTTCAAACGTGTAAACGCGGGTGCCTTTTCCCACGCATCTGGCTCAACATAATTCACATCAAAACCATACTGTTGCAATGATCCTGGAGCTTCGGGGCCACCGTGGTCGGCCGACAAGACAATCAAGGTATCCTTCAGCCCAACGGTATCATCGACATAATCAAGCAGCGCTGCGATCGTCCGATCCAACTGCAATAAATTATCCTCTGCCTCTAAGCTTGAGGGGCCGAAGATGTGCCCGACATAATCGGTCGACGAAAAACTGACCGACAAATAGTCCGTCACAGCATCTTGTCCGATCGCCTCGTTGGCAATCAGTGCCTTGGCAAACTCAAAGGTGAGCTGATCACCCGCAGGGCTCAATGTCAGGTAAGTCGTAAACCCTCTACTATCTGCGTCGCCATATGCGTGTGGAAACGTGCGCCCGAACCCAGGCATATCGGTCTCCCAGAGTTGGTCATCTTTATCTGCAAATAAATATGTCTCCGGTGGCTGCGACAATTTCCACGCCTTGCCCGCATAGCGCTCCAGCGGCTTCGATGCATTCCACTCAGTCACCCACTCTGGGTAAGCATCATAATAATACGTACTAGTCACGAATTCGCCCGCCTGCTTGGAAAACCAAAACGCCTTGCCCGCATGCCCCGCCATCGACACTGCGCCACGGTCCTTTACCGATACGCCAAACACCTTAGCCTGCCCTGCTGAGCGCACCGCCAACTCATCCGAAAACGTCGACGAGAGCATCGCTCGAGGTGAACGCCCATCGGTATTCGCCGCTTTCTGCGTCGGATCAATTTCATTGGCATCATCTACATCAGCTCCCACGGTGAGTAGCGCGTAATTGGCATCCTCAATGTTATAAGTAGTCCGACCGCTCTCTCGATCAAACCAAACATTACCGACCATCCCGTGCACCGACGGCGTCGTGCCAGTCGCTAAGGTCGCATGCCCGACAATCGTCTCAGTATTTGCATGCGGGTGATGCGCATTCGCGTACACGATCCCCTCATTCAAGAAATAACGGAAGCCGCCTGCTGGCATCTGATCGACAAAACGTGTGAGTTGATCCCCACGCAACTGGTCCACCGTAATCTGCAGTACCAACTTAGGCGGCTTAGCAGATAAACCAGCCAACAGTGAGGAGCAGATAAACACACAGAACAAATAAGTTTTCATAACTAGTATAGGATTAGAATATAACACTAAACAACATCTACACTCAGAGTCAAAAAATGTGCTGTCTTCTTTCGCTAATCATCAGACAATGCGTTGTTAGAAAATTTAAAATGAAACTCGATAGGACAGTCAAAGTCCGCTGCGCTCGATAGACTGAAGTCGTTACGATTTCGAAAGTGAAATTGACTTATTCGGCCGCCCGACTAACTACTTTAGCGACCGTTAATTTCTCATCCTTCCACCAGCCATTGCATCATGCTCAAAAACTTAAAATCTGCCCTTCGACTCACAGCTCTAGTGGCTGCCAGCTGCAACACCATTCACGCCGGCGGTCTGTACTTGACCGAGATCAGCGCTGCTGAGACATCCTTGGCCGGTGCCGGCTGGGCGGCTCGCGCACAAGACCCCAGCACCGCATTTACCAACCCGGGCGGTATGACACAGCTCGAAGGCACACAGATTCAATTCACCGCGCAAGCTTTGATGGTTAATACTGAGTTCAATTCCGACAACGGCGGCGATTCCAGCCTCGATAACTGGACTCCAGGCGGCAGCTTATTTATCACACATCAAGTCAATCGAGATTGGAGCGTCGGCTTCTCTGTGGCTGGTTTCTTTGGCCTAGGCCTCGACTACGACAACGGCTGGGACGGTCGTTACTACGTCGATGAAATCAACTTGGTAAGTATCGGATTCCAGCCGACCGTCGCTTACAAAATCAATGATCAATGGTCGGTCGGTGTCGGTGTCGCATTGCTCAGTACCGATTTTGAGCAACAACTGTCTGTCAACACTGGCCCCAACCAACCCGATGGAAAACTTAAACTGGACGACACCACTACATCCACTCAGATCAACCTCGGCATCTTTTATGAACCAGTCGCGGGCACCCGATTTGGCATTCAGTATCTCTCCGAATCCGATGTAGATCTCGAAACGCGGCCTAAATTTAGCGGAGTGGATGGCACCTTAATAGGAACCGCACTCAGCAACAACGGCCTGCTGAATTCAAAAGTAGACCTAGACATGACGCTGCCGCAATCGATCATGTTCAGCGCCTTTCATCAACTCACTGACGAGTGGGCGATCATGGGCAATATCGGTTGGCAAGAGTGGTCCGCATTTGGTAAAGTCGATATCGACGTGAACGCCAGTTCGTCCATCAGCAAAGATCGAGGTTACGATGACACCTGGCACTTTGCCGCAGGCGTGCAGTATCAGCTGACTGAGCAATGGCGCCTCAACACTGGCATCGCCTTTGACACATCGATGGTCGACGACGACGATGTCACCCCTGACTTGCCAACAGGCGACTCCTGGCGCTACGCCTTAGGCGGCACTTTCGCCTATTCAGAAACGCTCGCATTCAGTGCGGGCTACGAAATCATATGGTTTGGCGATACCGAGCTAGATGTCGAACGCGCCATACCGGGAAGTCAAGTTTCGGGTACCTACGAAACTTACGCGATTCACTTCTTCAGCCTCAGCGTCAACTGGAAGCTTTAGCTGAAGCCAAGTTCAAGTGAACAGCTAGGCGGCTAAATTCAGCACGCTACAGGCAAACACCCCTGCCTAACGACGGAGCCCACCTCTGGCTTCACTCACTTTTTTAACGCAACAAAGAATCAGGCGACGCGTTGGGCCATCCAAAATTGCAACTACAGGCATTGCCCCGTCGATTCAGGCAGATAAAAATCCCACCCCACGCCAAAATAGCCAAAAAGCGCACCACCTAGGCTTGACATAGATGCAAACTCTCCTTTTCTGAGCATCTTTTCAAATTGGACGCCAGAGTAGCTCAGTGGTAGAGCAGAGGACTCATAAGCCTTTGGTCGGCAGTTCAAATCTGCCCTTTGGCACCATTTTGAAGAACATAAACCTCTCAATACTATTGAGAGGTTTTTTTGTGTCGGCATGGTTCAGGGGGCATATTTGAAACTTCAAATGTGACTTAAGCTGCCCAGAGGGCACCCGCTGCAGTCATCCTACGCTGCGCTGCGGACGAGGCCTTCGCCCCGCCATCTCCGTGCTGTCGCACTACGTCTGCCCTTTGGCACCATTTTGAAGAACATTAACCTCTCGTGAAAGCGGGAGGTTTTTTGTGTCAGTATCAATTCGGAGGGCACATTCGAAGGTTCAAATGTGACTTAAGCTGCCCAGAGGGCACCCGCTACAGTCATCCTACGCTGCGCTGCGGACGGGCCTTCGCCCCGCCATCTCCGTGCTGTCGCACTACGTCTGCCCTTTGGCACCATTTTGAAAACATAAACCTCTCGTGAAAGCGGGAGGTTTTTTGTGTCAGTATCAATTCGGAGCGCACATTCGAAGGTTCAAATGTGACTTAAGCTGCCCAGAGGGCACCCGCTACAGTCATCCTACGCTGCGCTGCGGACGGCCGTTCCGCCCGCCATCTGCGTCCTGTCGCACTACGTCTGCCCTTTGGCGCCATTTTGAAAAACATAAACCTCTCGTCAACGCGGGAGGTTTTTTGTGCTAGTATGTCGCTTCGACCTTGCGAGTTGCTGCCGTGCGCGACGCACACACGCTACCACACTGATGATCCCTGCAAAACGACTCTGACGGATGGCCATCACAGACGATCCCCGCTACCGATTGTGCGACATCTACCCGTAGGCCCGCGCAATATGATCCTGGCATAAAGCCAGTCACTACACAAAAGCCCACGCAATCGCAGCCCCGCAGCCCCGCAGCTCTCAAGCACTCAGCTTTCAGCTCTCCTGCCTCAGACCTCAGCTTTCAGCCCGCAGCCCCGCAGCCCCGCAGCTCTCAAGCACTCAGCTTTCAGCTCTCCTGCCTCAGACCTCAGCTTTCAGCCCTCAGCCCTCTTTTCAGTCGACCAACTCTGGGAGCTTCGTCTCGGCGTTGATTGCGATACGACCTTCGCCGTTGAGTACGCTCAACAGGCGAGTGCCAATAAAATCGGCGCGCCAAGTGCGCAGCATCCGGTGACGCTCGGGGTCGGCGACTTCGGCTTCGAGTACAAATGCGGTGACGTCCGCACGGTTGCCAATCAGCGGCGGATCGATATCAGCCGCTAAGCATATGCCTTTAATCAATGCCAATGTCAGATCGACGCGGGATTCGTAGCCGTCGTCAGGAGAAGGTCCCTTATGCCGACCGTTGGGCAATTCAGGCAGGTCACCCGAGATGCCACGCTCAATCGCCGCCCAAATCTTCGAGCGATTGCGCTCAAGTGCGCGCTCGGTGAGTCCACGACTGGGCTGAATCGCTTCAGCGGATTCCGGGGGGCGTTTCATCAAAGAGATGATCGCATCGTCGGATAAAATAAAATTGCGCGGCAAGTTGCGTTCACGAGCCTTGACCTCGCGCCAAGAGCCCAGCGCACGCACGATGTTGCGCTGCTGGTTGGTCAGCGAACCGCTGCCCCGCACACGCGGCATATCGGCCTCGGGGTCAAATTCTTGATAGAGATCTTCGTTCTCGTAATGCTTCATCTCATCGATGATCCACTGCTTGCGACCGAGGGCATCGGCCTTATCCATAATTTTCTCCATTAAACGAGTCGAGTAGCGCACGTCGTCTTCGGCATATTCCATCTGCTTATCAGTCAGCGGACGTGCGACCCAGTTGGAGCGCGTCTCAGATTTGTCTAAGCGCACTTTCATTAGAGTCTTGAGCAATTCACTCAAGGAGATCGTCGAGGAGAGGCCAACAAAGCCGGACGAGCGCTGCGTATCGAAAATGTTCTTCGGGTAGGCACCACAGGCGCGTTTGAGGATGGTGAGGTCCTGCTGCGCATCGTGCAGTATTTTGACCGTATTGGGATCTGCCATGAGCGTGGCAAAGGGCGACCAGTCTTCGATGGCCGGCGCGTCGATCAGCTCACAATGGCCATCGGGATAGCCGATTTGTACCAGACCAAGCGTTGGGTAATAGGTGCGATCCCACACAAATTCGGTATCGATGCCGACTGCACCAGCCGCTTGGGCGGCCTGTACTGCATCTGCGAGGGCTTCTGTCGTCGTAATCATGTGGTCACTAAAGTCACTAAAACCAACACCATTGGAAAGCAGAATCTCAACCGGAATGCTGTTATTCCACCTTATCGGCGTAAAAATACCCCTCACTAGCCTTGATGCCGCCGCAACTTTCGTACAAACCTAATGAATTGCACCAACAACTTTCCCGATTCTGTAGCGACCTACCAACATAAATGGAGCCCATTCCCAGCATACGCGTTGAAAATCTCACCCGCCAGTTCGGCGGTCTCACTGCGATTCAAAACGTAAGCTTCACCGTCAACCGCGGCGAAATCGTCGGCTTCCTCGGCCCCAATGGCGCAGGCAAGAGCACGACCATGCGGATCTTGTCCGGTATCATGCCGGCAACCTCTGGCTCGGCATGGGTCAGCGGCGTCGCCGTCGCGCAGGATCCACAGCTGGTGAAACAGCGGATCGGCTACATGCCGGAAAACAATCCACTGCCAGACGACATGCGGGTGATCGAGTATCTACGCTTCCGCGCTCGACTCAAAGGCGTCTCCGGCCGCAAGTTACGGGACACCGTGCAAGAGGTCATGGAGACCTGCGATCTCGCCCGCACGGCTCGCCGCAAGATCATCGGCACACTCTCGAAAGGCTTTCGTCAGCGGGTGGGTATCGCCGATGCGCTGCTCGGCAACCCTGAGGTAATTATCATGGATGAGCCGACGATCGGCCTCGATCCGCATCAGATTCAAGGCATCCGCAAACTGATTAATAATCTGCGCGGTCGCCTAACCGTGGTCTTATCGAGCCACATCCTACCGGAAATCGAACGCTCTTGTGATCGCGTGATTATCATTAACCGCGGCCGCATCGTCGCGAGTGGCACCAGCGATAGCCTGCGGCAGGAATTTCTACCGGGCAATCGCTTCGAGCTGCAAGTCGCAGGCAGCGAACGTAGCGTGACCGAAGCGCTAAAAGCCAAGGGCTTTGAAGTCGAGATTTTGCAAAGCGAAACACGCGAGGACAATGTTCTGAACCTCACTTTACGCGTCGAAGGCAATGGCGAGCTCGGGCCGCAACTGATCGCTGCACTCAACGATGCCGCGGACTGCACCCTACGCAGCCTAGCCCCACGCGTGCCAAACCTGGAAGAAATCTTCCTTGCCGCGACCAAACGTTCTTGGGAAGAAACCATCGACAGCTCCAAAGCCAAGCCAATCGCCATCGCTAAGTCCTAGGCATTTATCAATTTCACTATGCGTAACTTCTTTGTCCTGCTCAAACACGAGCTCCGAATGCTGCTAATCAGCCCGCCGACCTACATTGCCGCGGTGCTTTTTCTTGGTTTAATGGGATTCCTCTACTGGGCCATCTTACGAGGGATGGTCAACACACCCGAAGAAAGCCTACCAATCGTGCAGTTCCTGAGTATTTTCTGGATTCCAGTATTCTTTGTGGTGCCGCTACTGACCATGCGCAGTATCGCAGGCGAGCGCAGCACTGGCACACTGGATACACTGATGACGACCCCTACCTCGCGCGTGGCTGTGATCCTCAGTAAATTCGCCGGCGCATACACCTTTTACATGCTCTTATGGCTCGCGACGCTCAGCTTCCCATTGCTTGCGGCGAAGTTTTTTCCCAGCGCAGCACTGAGTGGCAGCTTGTTGGAACCTGCCCCCATCATCGGCGGCTTCACATTCCTCGCACTCAGCGGCATACTATTTATTTCCATCGGCATCTTCGCCAGTAGCATCACTCGCAGTCAATTGGTAGCCGGCATGCTCAGCTTCACGACTCTGTTCGTCGTCATTATCGGCGGACAACAACTCGGTAACATCGCCGAGGGCGGCGCCGATCTCTCTTTCTGGATGTCCGAACTGGTCAACTACCTACAAATCTTTCAACACCTCGACGATTTCTCACGTGGTGTGATTGATACGCGTCCCTTCTTCTACTATACCAGCACAGGCTTGCTCCTGCTGGGATTGTCCACCCTTGTGATCGAAGCGAAAGCCTGATGAAACCAAGCCGCTTTAACGAATTCCGCTTTGCTCGCCGCTTTCGCACCGCCAACCGTGCGGTGCAAATACTACTGAGCCTGAGCCTCATCATCGCGCTGAATTACATCTCAGCGAATTACTTTAAACGTATCGATCTGACAAAATCAGGCGCCTACACACTCGCCCCCGAGTCGAACGCCTATATTCGTGAGCTCAAAGAGCCAGTGAAGATCATCGTCACCATCCCGAAAGAGACGGAGGATGATGCCCTCGACATCATTCGCGATGATCTGAACAGACTTCTGCGCGAATACGAATTCGCCGGACTGCGCGACGGCAAAGCCTACGTCACCGTCGAATTCGTCGATATTTACCGGCAGCGGAAACGTGCCCAAGAACTGGCGACTAATTACAATCTGACTAAAGAGAATGCGATTATCATCACGTCCGGCGATAAAGTGCGAGAGATCAGTCAGGTCGGCCTCTACGAATATGACAATGGCAAGACCCGCGGTTTTCGCGGCGAGCAAATCTTCACCTCCGCCATCCTCGATGTCTCCACAAAGAAACCAGAGAAAATCTATTTTCTAGTCGGCCACGGCGAGATGCGCCTCGACGACGTGGATGCTCTGCGCGGCCTCTCCCAACTGGAAAGCTTCTTGCGCGAGCGAAATTTCGAGTTGGCAACACTCGACTTAGCGATCGACGCAACTGTGCCCGATGATGCCTCACTACTTATAGTGCCCTCGCCGCAAGCCAGCCTACTGCCCGAAGAAGTCGAAAAACTGCGCCGCTACATGAACGATGGCAACGGACGCATGATCACGCTGATCGACCCAGGCCGTCGCCACGGGATGGATGAACTTTTCTTCGATTGGGGCGTGCTGGCCGAAGACACCGCCGTCATCGACACTGGTGCCGATTTTCGCGCACAAGGCGGTGACTTGATCATACGCCGCTTCGCCGAGCACCCCATCACCCAGCTGCTCATTGACTATCAAATTACCGCACTCTTCGGGCAACCTCGCTCCGTGCGCGTCGATCCAACATCTGCCAATGACAGCCGCCTACAGGTATATCAACTCATCGGCACCTCCGATCAGAGTTGGGCCGAGCGAGACTACCGCACACAGAACCCAGCGGCATTTGACCCTAAACGAGATCAAAAAGGCCCAGTCAGCATCGCTACCGTATCCTCTCGTAATTCCGGAACCGAACTCGGCATTACAATTCCGGGTGGCCGCATGGTCGTGTTCGGCAACTCCGACTTCATCGCGAACAACCGCCTGCGCGCCTTCGGCAATCACACCTTATTGATCAATTCGATCAACTGGTCGCTCGACCGCACCAGTCTACTTAACATTCCGACACGCCGACTAGAAAGCTATCAAATCGTAATGAGCGAAAGCGACTTGCAGCGCATGCTCACGTACTTTGCTGGTATTCCCGTCATCACTGCTATTTTCGGACTCCTCGTATTTTTCATTCGACGCCACTAAACCCGATGCGATTCAAATTCACACTATTTCTACTCACCCTCAACGTCATCACTTTTGGGCTGATCTTATCACTCAATAAAAAGACCGAACAAGCCAACTCACAAACCGGAGGCCTTTCTGCAATGATCGGCCGCGAAGTCATCGAAGCCGACCGCATCGAACTCAACGGTAAAGGTCTCGATACACCACGCATCCTTGAGCACGATGGCTCATCTTGGAAAATAACCGCGCCTATGCAATGGTCCGCAAACTACTTTGCGATCAACCGTATGCTCAACCAGCTACAGTTTCTCGAAGAAGAAGCATCGTTCTCAGTCGCCGAAATTAAACAAACCGGCCAGACACTCGCTGACTACGGCCTCGAGGAGCCCCAGCTACACCTCACGATCTCTCATAAAGACGAATCCATCGAGTTGAGCGTCGGCACAGCAACGGAAATTGGCAACAATTTCTACCTACTCGGCCCCAGCAAGAAAGACGTCTTTGTCGTCAACAGCCAAGTGATTGAAAGCCTACTGGTTGACCTCGGCGACCTTCGCAACCGCGAGATATTCAACATTCCCGTCTTTGAAATTGACGCCCTCAGCCTGCAGATTCGCGCACCAGAGGCAGTCGGCAATGCCGACTTCAGAGTTCGTGTCGCGCGGACCAACAACGGCTGGATCTTTGAAGCCCCCCTCACCGCCGAGGCCGATGCCACTCAAGTTGCCAACACTATCAACACGCTCACGGCTGCCAAAGTCGTTGAATTCAAGGAGCAGGAAGCGAGCGATCCTATTCTGCAGGGCTTAGAAAACCCAACAATGCGCGTTACATTGCACGGCAACAAACGCCAACAAACACTTCTAATCGGCAACCAGGTACCCACCACAAAAGATAAGGAAACCTCCACCTATTTCGCACGAATCGAGGACAACCCGACAGTCTTCACCGTGGCGGCTGCGCCGTTCGACAAGCTGCGCGAAGCTCAAGAAGGGCTGCGTGAGCGTAGCTTCATGAATTTCGCCCCGGCCGCCCTCACTTCGATTGACCTCTCAGAAGGCGACCTCCAGATTCGCCTCCAGAAACTTGAAACCGGCAGTTGGCAGGTGATCGAAAGTACTGCCGAGACCGTCATTCAGCCACGTCACGCCGATCCCGAGATAATCGCTAAACTAATCGACGATTTAAAAAACCTACGTGCCAGTACTTTTGCAGTCGACTCGCCAACTCCGACTGACCTTGACCGCCTCGGCTTCAACACCCCACGACGCAGTATCAAGCTGTCGCTCGGTGACGAGCAGACCACCCTTCGACTCGCTCATCCAGAAAGCGAAAACGAAAAACTCTACGCCCGCAGCGATAAAGCCGAATATATCTACACCGTAGATCGTCGATCCACACTGCAAACCATACCGCTCAACGCAGCCTACTATCGCAAGCGCACACTAGAAACGTTGCCTGAAGCCGCTAAAATAAAAAGTATTCAACTTGAGAATCTATTGACTGGCCAAATCATCTTCTCACACACACTTAAGGACCAAGACCTCATTTGGTTAAAAGCGCTCAGCGACACCGCTGAGGTACAACAAGGAGCCATCCTCACGCTGCTGGATGCCATTCGCCAATTCAAAGTAAAAACGTATTTGGTCGATGGATACAAAGATGCCTATTCGCTCGACAGCGAAACGACGCGACCTTGGCTCTATCGACTCAGCGCGGAGATCCTACTCCCTGGAGACGAAACAGACCGCAGCGACACACGCAGCTACGTATTCGCCAAGCGCTTCTCAGGAACCGTCCAAGTCGGGGCATCAAGCCTGCACAATGTAATCTTCGAGGTCCCGCAAATCACCCTTGATGCACTCTACACTCTAACCGATGACATGCAGCCTCCCCCCGAAGCTTCAGATCAACCGCTCGCTCAACAGGCGCCGATTACCCCAGTGCCCGAGCCAGTGCCCACCAGCGCAGCCGACACCACGGCCGCGCCATAATTGCTATTCAAACAGGTCGTTATGTGGGGAAAAATTAGAGCGAGAGGATTTCTATTCTTAGAACCCTGCCTCGACCTATTACTGCTGATACTGTTTTCAGCACAAGCCTTTGTCGCGGGGTGCCTATGGATTTACGGCTATGTGCCCGCACCCACACAGTGGCTCAATGAAACGCTCTTAGAGCAAAAATTCGACGGCTTTTATATTCAAGCGGAAAGCTTTCGACTAAAGTTAAATGGTGAAATCGAATTAACGAAGCTGCAAGTCTATCACAGCGAAATGAGCGACCCGATAATGACGGCCGACAGCACCGCACTTCAATACACGCTGCGCAATCAAGGCGCCTATCAGTTTACTCCGACGGGGCTCGTCCTCTCTAATGGGACCCTACAAATGCCGGCGATTTACTCGCCTGACGGCAATCGCACCACAATACTTGAACGCGTCGCCTTTCACATCAGCCCCAGCGAAGGCATGATTCGCGTTAATTCATTTGCTGCACAGCACGCAGACATCCGCCTGCGCGGTTCCATCGATTTGCCACTCCAATCCTTCGGCAACACTGAAAGACCCCCGATTGAACGATTCTACAAACTGATCGCCGCCATCCTTAAAGAAAAAGAACACTTTTCGCCTTTCATACAACCGACCCTAGAATTCGCCTTATCCGCACGGGCCGACGACTCGGTGGACGTGTCGGTGCACTTGTCATGCGAACACTTAAAGTATACCTACGCGACAGGGACGGACTTCCACTTTCAGACCAAATTCAAATTACAAAATGGCGTAATCACGCCCCTGGTTCCGCTAATGCTTCGGGCAAAAGTAATCGACGTCCCGAAGTTCAACTTTGCGGCCGAGCAAATAACCGCACACGTCGCCACCGACCAATGGATAGGCCTAATGAATGGCATCTGGCCCGAGTTTGCCATCAGCGCACAGTCAGTTGCCACACATGGGGTCGAGCTAGAAGGCTCCCAAGCCATCATTTCTCCAGCGAACTATCCAGACCTACAATTCACCGGTTCTACCAATGGCCTCAAAGGTGCTGTCGCATTTAAAGGGCAGCTCAACAGTGTAAGCAAGAGTGGCCAGATACAAGCCGACGGCAGCGTTGATATATTTAGATTTTTGCCCACATCCGCACTCACAAAGTTACCGACACTCGAGTTTGGATCGACGCCCCACTACAACCTCGCAGTCACTCTCGACGACGGGCTAAAGCTCAACAGTGCAACCTTCGGGATCGATGTAAATGACCTCACCGCAAACGGGCTGACGTTTGATAGCATTCACGCTGCAGGTAGCTACAAGGAAGACCTTTTCAAGCTAAACAACATACTCATCGAGCGCGGCAAACAATGGATCGATGCTACGTTCAGTCGGAACAACACAACCAAGGACTTTAAAATAACTCTACTTGGCTCTGCGCTCCCCGAACAATACAGCCCACTTCTCCCAAAATGGTGGCCTAAGGTATTCAAAGATATCGACTTCAGCCAAGCGACATATAGCTACGGGGACTTCGTTATTTATGGCTGCACGGTCCCTAGCCCTGAGGTGTTCTTTTTCGGCCATACAGTAGCCCACCGCGCAGCCTACCGTGGCGCGCTGATCGACCAAGGCGAAATGATCGTCCGCGGTCGCGGCAACTACGTCGAGCTGGATATCGACGCCAAATCAGGTGACGGTTGGGCGAAAGGCGATGTCAGCTTCACCTCTAGAAAAACCCCTGACCGTGGTCCCCTCTCGGTTCGCTACGACTTCGACTCATTAATGCCCCTCGACATCGCCTCGAAAATATTCGGCGGCACGATTGCCAGTATTATCAGTGATTTTGAAGTCACTAAACTACCACGAGTCAAACTCAGCGGAGTCACCTTCAACGATGCCTATCCTCAATACGCAGACAAAGACACCTTCTATCTATACGCCGATATACGCACGCCGATCACCTTTAAAAAGACGCCCCTCGACCACCTCCAGTTCAAGCTGCACAAGCGCAAAGAAGCGATCTACCTCAGAGATCTAGAATTTGGATATGCCGATGGGAATGGCACCGCGCAGATCGATATCGAAAACACTCCCAACGACGGCAATCATCTGCGCATCAACCTAAGCCTCCGTGACGCCAATCAAGCAAAGGCCATTGAAAACCTACCAAGTTTCGACGGCATCGAAGCTCACTTGACTCAGTCCGAAGCCCAAGCAGACGAAGCAATCCGTAGTAAAGGGACGCTAGACCTGAACCTACACGTCCAAGGGCCAACAGATAATTTGTATGCATTCAATGGATACGGAGACTTCGTGACGAACAACGAACAACTCGGCGCGATTCAGATACTCGGACCACTATCCAGCTTGCTAAAAAACACGCGTCTCAGCTTCACCTCATTCAACCTCGACCAAATGACTGGCCGATTCGCAGTGGAGCAAGAAATGATCAACTTCTCGGATTTGATCATCGAAGGCCCTCGCACCAAGATCTGGTCACAGGGCACGATGCACCTCCCAGATCAAGCACTCAACATGGACGTGCGCGTCAAGCTATTTGAAAATATAGGCAATCCTGACTCCACGATAAACACCTTTCGTAAACTGATCTCCTCTCCTCTCCCCAACCTTCTAGTTTTCGACCTAAGAGGAACCATACACGATCAAAAAATCCGCTTAAGCTACGATCCGCGGAACTTCATTCCTGGGCTCAAACAAAATTAACCGCAAGACAGCGTATCCAGTATCACTCGGCTCGCGGCCAAACCAGACAGCGCAGCCCCCTCAACCCTAGGCCCGCCAAAACCATCCCCCGCTAACAACAAACTCAAATCCGAGTTATGGAAATACGCCTGTGGATACGGGTTTAATGGTAACGTAAAGCCCCATCGATGGCAGGAATACTCAAGGACTGAGGACTGCAAATAAGCTGAGGCTGCTTCAAGCATTAGAGCACCGCGCACATCGTCCGCCGAGTCCCAGTGCTCCTGCGCAAAAGCGGCACTCGCATGAATCGTCACTGCGGGTACATCCATTGAAATGCCCTTCTGTTGATTATCCGCAATCCAAGTGATTGGAGACTCATCAACCGGGCATGCTCCGTGATTTGCCAAACCACTGGGCCCATCTAAGATCGCCAAAGTCGCCAACCCAAGATCGTAACGCACGGCACGCAACGCGGCCAACTCTAGCCCAGCATAATCGACTGCACTCGTATCTAATAACGCCAGTGCTTGCGGGACAGGCGCAGTGACAACTAAATAGCGGCACCGGTAAACCTCGCCCGTCGCAGTCCGCACCTCCCATGCATTCTCAGTCCGCACCACTTCGACCGCTGCCTGTGAGCGATGCACCTCTAAAGACTCGCACAAATACTTCGCCACATCAGTCATACCAGACCGACCACAATAACGTGGATAACCAGCGGCATTCGAATCCGACGGGGCATGGCGAAACCACTCCTGAATCACGCCAGCGTCTAGCCATTCATCTACATAGCTTTGAAAGCTTGGTTCGCGCACCGTGAAGAACTGCGCACCATGATCCAAACGACCACCGCCCATGCGCCGAGTCGCCATACGCCCGCCCACTCCACGTCCTTTATCAAGCACACGCACCGAGACTCCAGCACGCTGCAGCTCGGAAGCACACAAAAGGCCAGAGATTCCGGCACCAATCACTAATACATCAATCATATCTATATTAACCTTTGACCTAAAACTGCTTAGCCATGCAGGCATCGAAGCAACTCTTAATATCGGTAAAATCCCATTCGAAGCCACGATCCAATAACACCTGCGGAAGCACTCCGACATCCGAGCACAGCACTTCGGTTCCCATCTTTCCAAACAGGGCTTTCACGGCTAACGCTGGCATCGGGAAAAATGTGGGGCGCTTTAACGCCGCGCCTAAACTCTGAGTGAACACCCGATTCGTCAAAGGCTGTGGGGAAACCACATTCAGCGGTCCCTGAATCGATGTATCTTCGATCGCCAGCAACAATATCCGTACTGCATCTGGCAAGCTCACCCAGCTCATGTGCTGGCTCCCAGCGCCAATCACCCCACCGAGGCCGAGCTTAAACGCGGGCAACATTTTTGTGAGCGCTCCGCCTTGCGAGCTCAAGATCATACCGATCCGTGCCGACACTGAGCGGACCCCAGCATCGATTAATGGCTGTGCCGCACCCTCCCATTGCTCACAGACATGCGCAAGGAATCCCTCTCCTAAAGGCGAGCCTTCGGTCACGCCAACACCGCATTGATGGCCATAAAAATTAATCCCCGATGCGGTAATATAATCTGGTGGAGTCGGCTCTTTCAATAACGCGCTCACTAATAGCTGCGCTCCGCCAATTCGGCTCTTCAGTATCCGAGCCTTAGTGACATCAGTCCAACGCTGCGCAACTGGCTCGCCAGCGAGATGCACCACCACGTCGACGCCTGTCATCGCACCGGCATCGATCGTGCCTGCGTCCACATCCCATTGCACATCAGCAGTCGTACCACGCGAAAGCCGTCGCACTGAGTGGCCCTTTGCCCCAAGCGCAATACACAACGCCTGACCGAGCATGCCAGTTGCGCCAGAAACTAATACCGTTTTATTATGCTTATTCATGCCTTAAACTTTGCAAATGCGCCCAACGCACGCGCACGCCCCGCTTGATGATCGATGATTGGTGAAGGATAGACATCCGCCCCAGTTACTTCAAGTAATCCAGCTGATGCCTTCCATGGTTCATGTATATATTTTGTTGGCAATTTTCCCAACTCCGGCACGTAGCGCTTCACATACGCACCATCCGGATCAAATTTCTGCCCCTGTATAATGGGGTTAAAGATACGGAAATAAGGTGCCGCATCGGCACCACAACCGCCACTCCACTGCCACCCGAGTGTATTACTCGCAAGGTCAGCATCCACTAAAGTATCCCAAAACCAACGAGCTCCATCCTGCCAATCCTGCAGCAAATGCTTTACCAACAAGGAAGATACAATCATCCGCACACGATTATGCATCCAACCAGTTTGCCACAATTGGCGCATTCCAGCATCCACAATCGGATAACCCGTTTGCCCAGTCTGCCAGCGCTTCAAAGTCACTGCGTCGGTCTCCCAGGGGAACGACTCATACTCAAGTCGCAACGGGCGATTCGGCGTCTCTGGAAAATGATACAACACGTTGTAAGCAAACTCACGCCAGTAGATTTCTTTGAGATACACCTTGGGGCCCTCTGCCGACTCATCACACTGCGCACACACCGCCGCGACAATTTGCCTAGGGCCAATCAAGCCCCAGCGTAAATAAGGCGCTAGACTTGAAGTGCCCTCGAAGTCTGGACGATCTCGATTCACATGATAGTCATCAATTGGCCCCTGCACAAACGTCGCCAATCGTTGCTGCGCCTCAGCTTCACTCACGTACCAGCGCTCAGCCATGCCCGCGCACCAATGCACCTCTGGCAATAAGCATAACTCCTGCAACGCAACAGAGGTCGGCCATGTTGCGGGGCCCTGTAATCGATCTAATGCTGGCTCGACTGGCGCTTCCACCGCTCTGGTGTGAACTTTCTTCCAGTAGGGGGTGTATACTTTGTAGGGCTGCCCGCCACCCGCCGCGACGGTATGCGGCTCATTCAGCAGGCAACTATTAAAACTCTCCACCGCAATTCCATCGTCACGCAGCGAACGTTTGACTTCCATATCGACCGCACGCAGCGGGCCCTCATAGCGACGATTCCAAACCACCTGCGTCGCTCCCGTCTCTTCAACCAGCTGTCGCAGCACCTTCAAGCTGTTACCGTGGCGAACGATCAACTGCGAGCCATGCTCCGCTAAGCGTGAACTCAAACTCTGTAGCGCATGGTGCAGCCACCATTTCGACGCGCCCCCCGGAGGCCAGCCAGCATCCTCTTCGGGCGACCAGATAAAAACTGGGATCACGTCGCCGCCCGCTTCAATCGCTGCCACCAGAGCAGAATTGTCGTCAAGGCGTAGATCGTTTCGAAACCATAGAAGTGTGGTAGACATTATACAAAAACGGCAATTAAGCCTAAAACTTACATACCAAGGGCAATATTTAAACTGTCCGCAAGCTTTCCGCGCTCGCCTCTTGATTCTAGCAGAAAACTAATCAATATCGCGGCCATGGATACAACGACCGCTATACACCAACGCCGCTCAATTAAACATTACGACCCCGATCACAAAATGACCGAGGTCGAGATTCAAGAACTGCTCGAGCTCGCATTACTCTCGCCGACTTCCTTTAACATCCAAAACTGGCGCTTCGTCGTAGTCACCGACCAAGCCAAGAAAGCTGCGCTCCGAGCGGCAGCCTGGAATCAAGCTCAAGTCAGTGAGGCATCGATCCTTATCGTGCTCTGCGCGGATCTACATTCCTACGAAAATGGCGGCCGCTATTGGGTCCACGCACCAGAGCCAGTACAAGAGATGCTGGTGCCAATGATTGAGCCCTTTTACAAGGACAACCCCGCCCTACAACGCGACGAAGCGATGCGCTCGATCGGCATCGCGGCACAGACCCTCATGCTCACCGCCAAATCGATGGGCTACGACTCCTGCCCAATGATCGGCTTCGACCCGGTTAAAGTCGCCGAAATCATCAATCTTCCTGAGCATCATATCATCGGCATGATGCTGCCGGTCGGCAAAGCGCTCAAAGACGCTAATACGCGCGGCGGCCAGCTCAAATACGACGAAGTGGTATTTACGGACGACTTTTAGACGGCGTGCCGCTGGTTCACATTTATTTTCGATCCCAGCTGGATCTCAAAACCAAAGCGAAACGTAGAAGCGACACTCTTGTCGCTTTATCACCGAACCAAAGTAAAATGTAGAAGCGACACTCCTGTCGCTTTATCACCGAACCAAAGCGACAGGAGTATCGCTGCTACCCAACATGCTACAGGCAGGCAAAGACTTCGAGTATTTCAACCCGCTCGCTGAGGTTGAAATGCTCGAAGCTAACCTGCCACATTGGCACCAAGTCGGAGCACTCTACTTTGTCACATTCAGGCTCTCCGATTCAATTCCTCAAGAAAAGTTAGACCAGTGGAAAAACGGATTTGAGTTATGGCTGGCTCGCAATCCGAAGCCTTGGGATCTAAATCAAATCAACGAATATCAAACACACTTCGCTCGTAAGATCGAACTGTGGCTGGACCAAGGCTACGGCAGTAGCCAACTACGAGAGCGTCCCTACGCGAAAATTGTCGAAGACTGTCTACTCAAATTTGACCAAGACCGCTACAGAATCGACTGCCACACCGTAGCCTCGAACCATGTGCATGCACTCGTAGTGGCAACACAAGACAATGAACTACCCGGCATTCTTAAAAGCTGGAAAGGCGTATCAGCACGAAAGATTAATCAATTGCGACGCGCCACAGGCAACGTTTGGCAAAAAGAGAGCTACGATCACATCGTCCGCAATGCGGAAGCACTTGAACGAATACGAAAATACATCCTGAATCACAAAACGTAGAAGCGACACTCTTGTCGCTTTATCACTGCAGAAAAGCGAAACGTAGAAGCGACACTCTTGTCGCTTTATCACTGCAGAAAAGCGAAACGTAGAAGCGACACTCTTGTCGCTTTATCACTGCACCAAAGCGAAACGTAGAAGCGACACTCCTGTCGCTTTATCACTGAACCAAAGCAAAACGTAGAAGCGACACTCCTGTCGCTTTATCACTGAACCAAAGCAAAACGTAGAAGCGACACTCTTGTCGCTTTATCACTGTAAAAAAGCGACAGGAGTGTCGCTTCTACACAAAAAAATCCGCACCCCTGACGGGCGCGGCTTTTCGTAAACTACAATGCAACCGACTTACCCCTCCGCACGCACACGTGCGTCTGCCTCGATCGCAGCAAGTACGCGCTGCATCTCAACTGCAGCCTCGACCTTCACCTTAATTAAGTCTTCTGGGTCAAGCACATCGCTACGACCGAATACGTAGAACTTAATTTTCGGCTCGGTGCCAGATCCGCGAACGGCGAAGCTGTAACCGTTACTCAACTCAAGGAAGTAGAAATCCTGCGGTGGGATCTTATCGCCGTCGGCATCAATAATCTCGTCTTTACCGAAGTCAGTAAAGCCAGACACCGAAACATCGCCAAATGCCTTCGGCGCATCGCTGCGATAAGACTCTAGGATGTTCTTAATTTTCTGACTACCAGCAGCGCCTTCGTAGTAGATGTTGATGGTTTTCTCTTCGTAGTATCCGTGCTGTAAATACAAGGAATCAAGGAACTCAGGAAAGGTCATTTCCTGCGCCTTTAAATAGGCAGCGACTTCACAGAACATCACTACCGCTGCATTGGCATCTTTATCGCGCACCTTGTCGCTCGCCAAATAGCCATAGCTCTCTTCACCGCCAAAGACGAAATAAGTCGAATAATCGAGTAGCAGATCCGCACGTGTCCAAATATCACACGCGTCGTAATCAACCGCCGTGCCTTCTTCTTCCATCAACTTTGCTTTCATCTGCGCTTCATAGCCGGCCAACTTGGCACCGATCCACTTGAACCCAGTCAATGTATTGATCGTCTTTAGGCCATGCCAATCCGCAACAGCTTCCTGCATCGGGCTGGTCACAAAGGTCTTAATCAAGACCGTATTGTCACCGCCATCTTCTGGGATCACTTCAGCGTCCTTCAGCACGGAGATACGATACTCCGCCATGATTGTGCCGATTTGGTTGCCAGTCAGTAGCACCATCTCACCGCTACGATCGCGCACGGCGACGCCCATACGGTCGGCATCTGGGTCAGTTGCCAACACCACATCCGCCCCCACTTCGTTGGCCTTCGCAATCGCCATTGCGAGCGCTTCGGCATTTTCAGGGTTGGGCGATTTAACCGTCGGGAAGCGTGGATCTTGGACCATTTGCTCAGGCACTTCGATCACTTCGACTCCAAGTTCTTTCAAAGCAGGCACCGAACTGATCGCGCCCGTGCCATGAATGGGCGAGAATACAATTCGAGGTGCCTGCTTCTCCATCACTTCAGAATCAATCACCATCTCTTTAAGCACGTCCAGGTAGGCCGCATCATCTTTGGCACCAAGCGAGATAACTGGCGCAAGGTCGACATCGAGGAATGCAGGCACCTCGGACAGTTCCACCAAGTTGACCAAGTCCACAATACCTTCGGCATGCGGATAGACCACTTGTGCGCCATCAGCAAAATATACCTTGAAGCCGTTGTCATGCGAAGGATTGTGGCTAGCTGTAATCACCGCACCACAAGTCGCCTTATTCTGCCGCACCGCGAAGCTCAGCTGTGGCGTGGAACGTGGCCCTTCAAAAATCAATGCTTGGCCACCCAGCTTGCACCATGTCGATGCCGCGAGCTCACAAAAATGACGTGAGAAATGACGCACATCATGCGCAATCACGAAGCGTGGTAAATCGTAGCTGCCGCTGTCTTTCAGGTATTGCTCAACATAACGAAACAGACCGATCGTCGCACGCACGAGATTGAAATCGTTGAGTACATTCGACCCCACCGCCGCATGCTCGGGAGAGCCAATTGCGGACAGCGTGCCCGTTTCAGCGCTCGCAGGGACATTGCCGATGGTGCGACCACGTATGCCGCCCGTGCCGAACGCCAGATTCTGATAGAAGCGGTCGTTCAACTCGTCCCACTCGCCGTTTTCGACCAGCTCAACGATACTCGCCCCAGCCCAGTTAGGCAAAAAGTCGGCACTCGCCCACTGCTTCAGATTAACGACTGTGCTTTCAAGCAGAGAACCAGCAGCTCCGGCGGCTTCGATTTTTTTAATAATGCTCATTGTATGATGATAATAATATGAATGATTGTTAAAATAAATAATGAATTACTCGATGATCAGACCTTCGACGATCGCAGGCCTATCCGCGAGCGCGGCCCATTGCTCAACAAAGTCAGCTTCATCCGCGGCAAACAAGTGGCAGATCTCAAACCAGGTGCTCGGCACGCCGGTCTCATCCGTCTCGATTTCTTCGCCCGCAGCTCTCAGCCAACGGACAAACATACGCAGTTGATCTCGCTTACAAGATTTCGGCGAGTCCACGCCTTCGGCATTCTTGACTGGACTAAAATCATCCTCTCGAGCCGCTTCGATAATCACTGGATTCTTTGCCAGTGGCAGCGCGTCGAACACGAACATTTCAAACTTCACGCCATTCGCAGCCTCCGGAGTAACGGTCACACCATCCGCACCAACATACGGAATTTTCTTGTCCGCGCGGTGAAACGGCAGCTGCAAATCCGATGTGGTGCTGCCCGCACGCGCGATAAATGCACGGTCAAAAATGTGAATCGCGACACTACCGCCATTGAAACGGATCGAGCCATCAGCATTTGTCTGCTCCTGCATCGCATCGGGCATGTCGCTGTATTCCACCACCAGAGCCGCGTCATTTTGCATACAAAAGTGACCGACCTTTTCGAGCGCATAGGCTTTCGGCACCATCTTACTCGAAAGTTTCGACTGCCCGAGCACGTGAAAACCAATGAAGGCCGGATCGATACATTGAATAATTGGATTATCCACTTGAAAATAACTCACGCAATCGACGCCCAGCTCCTCCATCTTCGCAACTGCACCACTACGCACCAATGCACGCAGCGATCCACCATGCCCATCTGGGGTCATCGCGATCTTGGATTTCTCAGCGAGCAGGATCTTGCCGTCATAATCAACCGCCGGCACCAGTCCCTGCACGATGAAATGAACCGAATCTGCGTTAATTCCAAAAAAATCGGACTCCTTAAACGCAGCCACTGTGGCATCGTTGTTGATCTCACTGGTGAGAATGAACCAAGGAATCGTCACACCGAAACGCTCGCCTGAACGCGCGATCTTCTCCGCGAACACTTGAAACAGAGTTTTCTGTGACACCGGCGTCACCGGATATGTGCCCTTGGGCCCATCGTAGCCAAGGCGCGTACCCTGCCCCCCGGCCACCGTAAAGGCTGCCACCCGACCTGCGGCAATCGCAGCCGAACCCGCCTCGACTGCGGCGTCCCACTGCGCTTGGTCGCCTCCATTTGCAGGTAGCGCGGTGTAGGCCGCTGGCGTCAAACCATCCAAATTAACCGAGCTCGTGTGCTCGCCGTTAATGTGCTCAGCCACCAACGCATCCACTTCCGCGAGGTCAATCGACGCCGCTTGAGCAAGCAATTGCGCCTGCCCATCGGCATCCAGTTCGTCGAAATAGCGGAAGACCTGCCCTTGGCCAGCTCCTTGAAATGCTTGAATGAGAGATGCGGTCGATTCGGAAAGATTCATAATTAGAGCCAAAATTGACTAAAGTGCTGGATCGAAAATGCAAACCTCTATGCACCGACTGCGTAAAACAAAGTTAAACCCTTATAGAGCCTTATCCACAGTACCGATCAGGGCTCGTCAGAGAAACGGAACAGCAATTCATCGGGACGTGCGTATCCAAGCCGTTCGCGCACCACACGCTCCAAAAACTCTGGGTCTTCCAGCATTCGCGCCAAATACATCTCCTTTTGTTCAAACTCTTTTCGAGCTTGTGTGAGCTTCGCCTCAATTCTAAGCTCGCGGACTCTGAAATTCTTATACTCTCGATAAGTCTGCACCATAAGACTGCTAAAGAATACGATCAATGCCAACAGCACTCCCATCATCATGAGTAGGATTACGCGTTCTTTTCGCTGTGAAGAATTCGGCATTAGACTCCACACAGAAGGCCATTTTCTTAATATTGGAAAGGGAAAACTCAGCTTCGCATAGAAGATTCCACCACATATGTATCAGGATTATTTTGGATTTTCGGAAATGCCCTTCCACATCACGCCTAATCCGCGTTTCCTATTTCTCAGTCCGACCCACGAAGAAGCACTGCAGCACCTTCGTTACGGCATTGAAGATAAAAAGGGTTTCATCGTCCTAACTGGAGAAGTCGGTTGTGGCAAAACCACGCTGTGCCGCAAGCTTCTCGAAGAGCTAGAAGCCAATGAAATGTGCGATACCGCGCTACTCTTGAACCCCAGTATCTCAGAAACACAGCTCCTCAAAGGTATCATGAAAGAGCTCGGCGAAGAATCTAAAGCCCGCTCAAAAAACGATTTACTCGACAAGATGAACGACGTTCTACTCGAACGCATCGATCAAGGCCGCGAAATCGTACTGATCATCGATGAGGCGCAAAACCTTTCCTTCGAAGTCATGGAAATGCTGCGGATGCTCTCCAACCTCGAAACCTACGATCAGAAATTGCTACAGATTATCCTAATCGGGCAGCCAGAGTTGACCCTTAAGCTGAAGGAGGACCGCTTACGCCAATTGCGCCAACGCGTGCTGGTCCACTACGATCTCCAGCCGCTCAACGCCGCCGAGGTGCAGCTCTACATCCTTCATCGCCTCAGCCTCGCAGGCAGCAACGGCCAACCACAATTCACCCCGCGTGCGATCAAAAAAATTGCCAGAGGCAGCCTAGGCATCCCACGCATGATCAATAATCTGTGCGACAAAGCCCTGCTCGCCTCCTTCATTCGCAACGGCACCGATGTCAACTGGTGGGACGCACGCAAAGC
>Ga0209092_10001189_pt1 | contig 26041 bp, 16 predicted proteins | sample FraStrMetagenome_FD_187446 | JGI IMG/M metagenome (GOLD analysis project Ga0209092, IMG submission 187446) | Marine eukaryotic phytoplankton communities from Arctic Ocean - Fram Strait ARC3M Metagenome (SPAdes) (version 2) | ecosystem: Environmental > Aquatic > Marine > Oceanic | place: Fram... | reverse complement strand
TTAACTTCCTCCAAACCAAACATAATAATTAATTTGTTAAAGGAATAAAAATCTTGTTTAAAAAAAAAAGCACTCTCTGAAGCTTTGCTTTTGTTTTTAATGCATGTAAACCACCGTGAAATTTTCATGAGAAAATATTAATTTTCTGCATTATTGTTTTCTTTTTGTGATATTTCACAAAGCAGGAGTTTAAATGAGGTTTTTGTAATTTTTTGGAATGTTAATACAAAATTCTATAATTCATCTTCTTCCCAATTTAATAAAAAGCAATGGAGGTCGGAATAATTTCTCATATCTTTCCGTCGAGTGAAGTGCCGTTTTAAAAATCTGAATGAAAATACTGTTATTTAAAAAATGACGTACGTGAATATCCAAATCTAACTGCTGAGTTAAATGAGGATTTGTGTGTTGCAAAAAGAGAGTACGTTTGACTATCCAAGTTGAATTATTAATACGTATCCAAAGAGTTCACTTTTTTTAATTGAAGCCCTTTTACCAACTATTTGTAGAAAATAACTCTAACAATGAAGCTCTACACCACCGCTGTCGCTATCCTCGCCGGAATCTCTTCCACAAATGCATTTACCGCTCGCTCCGCATTTGTTCCTAAAATTGGTAGTACAGTTCAATCCTCCACAACACTTTCCATGGTTGCCGATGATGCCAAAGTATGCCTCGTAACTGGTGCTTCTCGTGGACTAGGTCGTTCTATTGCTCTCGACCTTGGAAAGCAAGGATGTAAAGTAGTTGTAAACTATGCTGGAAGCGAGGAAGCTGCAAATAAAGTTGTTGAAGAAATCAAAGAAAGCGGTGGTGATGCCATAGCCGTACAAGCTAACTGTGAGTATGATCTAACTGATTTTTGATTTTTACGCTTTGGATAAATAGCTCATACTGAAGCATTTTCGATAGGTGCCGACATTGATTCTATCAAAGCTATGTTCAAAACTACTGTTGAAGAGTTCGGAACATGTGATGTTCTTATCAATAACGCTGGTATTACAAAAGATACTTTAGTAATGAGAATGAAACCTGCCATGTGGCAAGATGTAATCGATATCAACCTCTCTGGAGTTTTCTACTGCACACAAGAATTTTTCAAAGTTGCTAGTAAGAAGAGGACCGGAAGAATCATTAACATTTCTAGTGTTGTTGGACAAATTGGAAACCCTGGACAAGCCAACTACGCTGCAGCCAAAGGTGGTGTCATTGGTTTAACAATGAGTAATGCTAAAGAATTTGCTGCAAGAGGAATCACCGTAAACTGCGTTTGCCCAGGATTTATCGAGAGTGATATGACAGCAAAACTCCCGGAGGAATATTTGGTAAGTTTTAAAATTCGTGCAAAATCGTTTCATTCACAACACAAAATGCCAATGTAAGACTTCCGTGTCCTATTTATTTTTTAGGAAACTGTATCAAAAAGTATCCCCCTTAAAAGACTTGGAAAACCAGAAGAAGTTGCTGGAATGTGTCGTTATCTCTCTCTAGACCCATCCGCTGATTATATTACAGGACATTGCTTCAACGTTGATGGAGGTATTGCCATGGGTTGCTAAATACGTACATAGAGATGTTTTTAATGCATGATATTTGACACAAATTACTAAAACGAAATAATAGTAATCTTTGTTCATTTTTTTATTTTGATTATATTTTTATATCCTCTGACCAGGCATATGCATAATATTAAGGTATGAATTGTCTTTAAAAGTCAGACTAGAAATACGTTTCTTTCCTCAAGACATGAACGCTTATGAACAAAAGGTAGAATCTGAAATACATTTTTTGGTCTATAATTTCAGGTAGTGTATCTAATTTTGTTACCATTGTGATGTGATTGTCTCAAGATGAAGTGTCTCAATGAATGAAAACTACAATCACACTAAATAAAAAAGTATAATTTGAGTTTAAAATAAATTATATTGTACAACAAGTCCTTCATCATCAAGTCGGCATGGTCTAGAGGTATGATTCCTCCTTTGGGTGGAGGAGGTCCCGGGTTCAATCCCCGGTGCCGACCCTTTTTGAATCTTTTTACACAAGCTCACTTTTTTTGTTTCACAAGTTTTTATAGCTATCTATTGTGGTCATGTAAGCGATGTTCCTTGCTTCGATGAAAAGGTTTACAAGAGGCTTCAATTTTGGCAGTTTTCATGACTATAGTACTAGTAACAATCTTTTTTATCAACTTTCTTTCTCGTTTATATTCATATAATCCTTAAATTTCGTTCTGAGGTAGTTGAACTTGGTACGTATTTTTTCTTATCAGAACTGCGGACTTTTTTGGCGGTTCAATCAGGACAAAGGTCATAAAAAGTATAAATTTGGAGTAACAATAAAATTTGGAAGATTAAAACAGTTGGCATCTCATTTATTTTATAATTGTTAGAAGTAAAATGACGGTCTCATCCGAAGGAAGTAAGGCGAAAGCCAATCATCAACCAGTTGCGCTCCCTTTCGACGAGTCAAGTCCTGAGTACGAACAAATGCTGAAAAAAATTGAAACTGCATATAAAACACTCCCTCCAGGTTGGCGTAGAGGAGAGCAAGGAAAAGATGAACCTTATGCTCCATTCATTCACGACGAAGATAAAAAGTATGTTTGGAAACATCCTGGTAGGGACCAGATTGAGCAAATAATGAAGGATGCTCAGAACCAACATCCGGAAGCTTGGAGTGATTCTAGTAAGACTTCAGATGCTGAAGAGACGCGTTGGTTGAAAAAGTTTCGCAAAATGCTGCAAAGTGGTATTCCTCAAGCAGCCGTAGAACAACGCGCTCGCTTGCAGGGCATTGATCCAGCTAAAATCTTCCAATCAGATGAAGGCGAGGACGCTAAGCAGGAAGAAGAAGAAAATCCTGGTATTAATATTGAAACTGCGAAAGAAAAGTCTATGCTGGAGAAATCACGTAAAATGTTAGAGAACGGAATTCCGCAAGGTGCAGTGGAACAACGTTTGCGTATTGCTGGGATTGATCCATCTAATTTATTTAGCAATATGGATAAAAGTAAAGAAAACAAAAACAATATTATCCAAGACACAAATAATGAAAAAGAGGATAACACTTTTTTTTGTTTCATCAAGGTTTCAGATAAAGATTGTGTTGAGTTTCCATCTTTGCAATTAGATGGAAAGATGACGAACGAAAGTTATATTGCTACGTTGACTAAAAAGATGGTTCAGACAGTCCGCAAACGTACAGGAAATATTTTGTCAACAAATATTGGTTTAAATAAGAAGCATTGTCTCACAGTGGAAGCCAAAGATATTTATAATGCACTAGGATCATTCCGTGGGGTCCAACATTCGAGAGATTTGTATAATTCTACAATCTCTAATTCTTCTTTAAGTCAGGTCGAGAAAATGTCAAAACAAAAACAATTTCTCAAGTTTTTATCTAGTTTAGGGATTCGTCCACCTCAAACATCAAATGAAAAAGTGGATATTGAAGGCCTTGATGATCTCGTGAAAAGTACCGAACAATTATTTCGAAAACAAATAAAGTCTTTTGGAGATCTTTACATGATTGGTTTGTTTGATTTCAATTCACTGTCGAATCTGTACCGTCCTGGAACGCAAGTTTTGGCAAAAAATGCTTTCATTTCTGGTGTAGAAATGATGTGTAAAGTATCCTGGTCTCGATTTGAAGAAGGAAGGACTCTATTTGGAGTCTCAAAGACTTTTCGTGTGTGCTTCCAGTACCTATTTGCTGTGGGAAATCATTTCGCACTTTGTGAAGTGGTAGAGGGTATAGATGATTTTGAGGGGAGAAAACCTTTGGAGGACCTCGATTTTCTCCCTGTTCAATTCATGAATGAAAGAGACTTTGAGCAGAAAAAAGAAATTTTCCATAATAGAGGAATGATTTTGAACAAATGTGGAACCAAGTCAAATTTCCTTGCATATTCCAAAGGCTCTTTTTTTACAAAAAGTGCTAAAGGAGAAAATGGTTTGAAATCTCAGATTTCCTGTGGACGAATTATGGTGGATACGCAAGGCAGTTATGAAGCCGGGCATAGCTTAAGTGTTGGCTACGACCCTATGGTTATGGCGATTAAACAAAAATATAAGGAATACAAAAATTTAGTGCGACAAATTCGACAAAGACACGATGGTAAAGCAGACGGTTCTACTAAAAATGTTCATGAAGTAGAATTGGATATAAATGTTTATGGAGATGGATCTCTTATTTTGTTTAACACAATTCCTGAGGATTTTCTTCTAATGACATGGCCAGCTGTAGCTGGATTTTCGTTCACAAGCAAATTGTGGGGCGACGTTTTGGTGGATGGTCTTTCCAACATACGATATGATAACAATATTTTTGATAAGCTTGTGCTTCCTTCTTCAAAAAAACGTATGATTAAAGCTCTTGTGAGTCATACAAATAGTACATTTAGTGATATCGTAAGCGGAAAAGGGGAAGGGTCAGTATTTCTTTTATATGGACCACCAGGAGTTGGGAAAACTCTGACAGCAGAAGCTATCAGTGAAATGTTACACCGTCCTCTCTATTCTATTGCTCTTGGACAACTAGGTATCACACCAAGAGAACTTGAAACAAAATTAGATGCAATCCTGGAACTCTGCTCTAAATGGGATGCAGTGGTGTTGTTAGATGAAGCTGATATATTTCTTGAAAAACGTAACTTTAATGGATCACTTGAGAGGAACGCAATGGTGAGCGTCATGCTAAGGCTTGTCGAGTATTTCAAAGGAGTTCTATTTTTAACTTCTAATAGAGTCGAGTCTCTGGACCCAGCATTCAAAACCCGAATCACTTTGGCTCTGCGCTATGAACATTTGGATGTACTTGCTAGAGAGAAAATTTGGAGTAACTTACTTTTGGCTTCTGGTCATGAGACTTCTTTGTCAAATGGCAAAATTGATATAAAAAACCTTGCAAAATATATTCTGAATGGCAGAGAAATAAAAAATGCACTCAGGTTGGCTTTGGCTCTGGCTTCTGAGGACGGAAAATCTCTTGATCAAGACGTGATTGTAGAGACTGTTGAAAGTATTTGTGATTTTAATGAAAAAATGAATTCTGGAGATAACCTGTATGCACAGAGTGACAAGAAAGTCAAAAGTCATGGTATGCGTTTTTCCTGCTTTGGAAATTGATTCGTTAACAGTTGCATTTTACCTCATTGTAAAGAATAGCGAATGATAAAGAAGCGTAGTAGTTTAAAGCACTGTGTACAATATTTGACATGAATGAATCGAATTTCTTTAGTTTGGCTGTAAAAATCACATGTTTCGCATATATTTACTAGAATTGAATAATAAGAGCCAAGTCAGTTTTAATTTATTACACATTACTTCAGATAGCAAGATAAAATATTGGCAATTTGATAGCAAGTTACAAAAAAAGGATAATGAATAAAAATGTTATGTAATGCAGTTTGTGACGAAACAATGTATACTTTCATTCTAAGATGCACATGCATTGCAGACCGCTCGAATCGAAAAAAGATAGTTTCCTTTCATCTATCTATTTTCATTGCGAACCTAATATTCATTTTCGGGTAATATTCTAATAAAGAACAGAACCGATCAGTTCTTCATTTCTTAGAAGCTCTTTTTTAAAAACAACAAAATAAATTGTGCTCGTGCAAGATCAGATTAATTTAAGGACTCGAGAAAAAAGAAAGAACTTCTTGATTCGTATTTTCCTTTCATAATCGTACATTGATGAGATTTTCTGAATATTGTTAGTTTAGTACCGTATCTTAAGTCAAAATGATAAGCAGTTTCAGCAAATTTTTATTTCAAAGGTCTCATGACCCTCATTTATGTTTATTATGTAAACTTCAAGACGTATTAATTAATACAATAAGTACGGTAGTTCAGACATCATACGGCTGCGGAAAATATAGAAAATGAATTCTTGGTCTCATTACTTTAGAAGGCAAAGCATTCTCAAAGCACTCCTTATTAATCTATTCATCATAAAAAATCTTGGTATGTCGACAACTACCCTTCCAGGATTTGAGGAGAAGACCGTCATGAAAGCCACCCAAATCAAAGATTATGGGCCTATCGAAAAGGTGGTCTTTGTGGAAGATAATGTTCCTATCCCACGACTTTCATCGCTTCCAGAAAAGAAGCGAAACGATTATATGATTTTGAAAACTTTGGCAGTTTCACTAGCCCCAGGAGACGTTAGGACTGTATCAGGAAAAACAAGAGAGTTGCAAGGCCCACCCTCATTCCCCTACATCCCAGGTGGCGATTGCAGTGGTATTGTGGTTGAAGTTTCAAATGACGACAAGAAAAAAAAATCCAAGGATGATTTCGATGCGAAAGTTGGTGATCTTGTAGCTTTTCGATTTTATGATTACCCTCGAAACTGTATGGCAGAATATGCCGTAGTCCACAAGAATACTTGTGAAAAGGTACCAATCAAGAGTGAAAAAAACATTGATATTACACCAGTAGAAGCTGCTGCTTTGGCTAGTGCATGTCCTGCAATTTGCCTTGCTGACCGAGTAAAGAAAGGTGAACGTGTCTTGATTTTTGGTGCTGGTGGAGGTGTTGGAAGTCATTTGTGTCAACTCTTACGACAACGTGGAGTTTCTTTCATTGCAGGAGTTTCGGAAAATGCAGAACGCTTGTTAGATAAACCTATACTTTGTGATGTAGCCATTGACTATAATGCTGAGGATGTTTGGACAAGAAAAGAATTCTTGGAGGCGCCCTTTGATGTCATTTTCGATCTAGCTAGTGGTCAATGGCCAGAAATTGTGAAACATTCGAAAAAGAAAAATAGCATAATGAAAAGCGCCAAAGAAGGAGGACGATTTTTAACTGCTACATCAGATGAGCCCTGGTACGAGCTTCATTCAGTATGGGCTGCTGTTAAATTGTTCGTGTTTGCTCCTGTATTTAAAGCCATCAAATCACGAACCTTTGCGCGTAAATCACTTCCAAAATATACTTTTGCAATGAGTTTGCCATCCAACAGAGAACCTGTCACAAGAGCTCTGGACAATGCGAGATCAGGTAAACTGAATGCTTGCATCCATGGACGTTACGACTTTACCACTGATGGGGTTCGTGAAGCTTTTTTGGCTCAAGAGAGCCATCATGCAAAAGGCAAAGTAATTGTTAGAATTGCCGACAATTAAATAGTAACACTAAAAATAGTGTAAGATAAAAAAGTGTTATTTTTGATTGAACAACTAGAAAGAAATTGATGGAAGTCAGCCTGAAACATTGTGCTCCACAAATTGGCTCATAACACCATTTCATACATTTTGTTATAAACAAGGCATCGTAGAATAGTTCAATATACTTGGACAGTATATTTACCTAATGGAATAAATTCGAAGCGTTTATTACTACCAAGCAGATCCTGCAACCATCTCTTCCTGCATAGGTTCTTCCTCTGCTTCCTCATCCTCATATTCAATTTCTACTCTAGTATGACGCGGTCTTCTTCTCTTATCACGTTTTGATTTTGGACCTTGTTTGCCGTCACTTTCCACTGAATCACTATCGTCATCAGTACTTTCATCTGAAGACTCCTCAGTTGATTCGCTGTCCTCTTCACTTGACTCGCTTTCGCTATCGTCATCATCGCCCCAATCACCCATTTCCTCTATTTCTTGCTCCTCTTCCAGTTCTTCTTCTAAGTCTTCCACATACTCTACCAATCCATCCTCTTCTTCACTGTCATATTCTTCTTCACTTTCTTCTTCCTCTTCTTGTTCTTCCAAGGTCTCCATTGCCTTTTGGAAGCCTGCTTCTTCATAATTATAAATATCTCCATACGTTCCCTTCTTCAAACGTTCTACCAGCTCTTTTTCGATATTTTCTTCAATATGAGCAGCCACAAGAGCCTTCTTTTCTCTACGTTCTTCTCTTTGCTCAATCTTTCGGTTAATACCCACCATTTTTGCCTTTCTTCCTGCTCGTTCTTTGAGTTTGATTTTTCGCATTCGAATTAACATTTGATGAATTTTGGTCAAACGTTGCTTGTTTCTATGAATTAAATTTTTGGGAAAATATGCCAAATGTTCATCCAATTGAGCCAAGGCTTTGTCATAATTCCGACTAAGATTTATTTTTTCCCACATATTTTTTGGACTGTGTGCTCGTTCAACAGTTTTGAGATATAAATGAACTCTTCCTTCACTTTCACGAACGACAGCATATCTAGCATTGGCCAAAGGACATGAACCTCGATTGCATAATCCTGTGACACTATAAGGATGTTTGCAAAAGTCGTTTCTATCGGATTTCGCCGTTCCAAAGTTTGTTTTGAAGGAACAAAATTGATTGTTGATTATTTGCCATATCATTTCATCATGATGCGCCATGTTAGAAAATGGCCCTTTATTGTATTGAGAAACACTAGAGCACTGAAGAATGTGGAAATGAATATCCTTTGGAAATTTCTGGTTGGTGTTTTGTTCTGTTCAAGAATATAATTAACCTTTTTGGGTGGTTCTGGGTCGACGTACACGAACATCAAATTTTACTCCTGAAGACCAAGTTTTGCGTATATAAGTTCATATATAGTTGTAAGTATTGCCACATCTACGCAATTACTTCGGAAACTCAACCTAATTAAAATCGATTATGACGTCAAATATAACGAGCTGCCGTTATATGTAGAAAGAGATGATAACAAGTTAGTTTACAAAGCCTTCTATATTAATTATAATTCCACCTACAGCAGGACGCAATCGAGCAGCAGAACGGTATCAAAACAAACTTTGTCTTGATCACACATTTACCTCCAGTCTCATTTACATTCTTATTAGCATACTTTGTGTTAACTATGACGAATCCACTAACAGCCTACATCCAATCTAATATGGAGACTCAGTCATCCAGAGAGTTCAAATTCGAGGACCGCGTTGCAAGGTAAGCAACACTTTTCTTTTATGAGTCTTCTTGGAATCCAGCTAAAACATCCACCCTTGTCTTTATATCTCCTACAAATATGAAATTGACAATAGGACAGCAATTTCTTCTCAGCAACTATCTGATGAGAGGCATGGACCTGGTCTTCCTCACAACTACTGGCAAAAGGACCGCTCCGCCGACTTCAACCGCTACTATACGGCTGTCCATGCCTACAAGGGTCAGGTTGGTGGACGTCCAAATTCATTTGAAGCTGCCAACTTTTATTCGGATATGGCCGTTGCTAAGCGAGATGCCTTATTGAAGGAGGTTGCTTCTGAAAATGCTTAATTCCTAGCTATGTACAGGATATGGCTCTTCGGAGGATTATTTTGATTTTTTTCCTGCTTCAATCAGTTTTACGAAGAGTATCGTAAGACTTAATTAGAGCTTTCAATGCTTTGAAAGGAATGTCGATGCTATCTGGTCTGATGTGTACTAAATAATAAAAAGTATATTATGACAAACTCCTTTGTGCGTTTTGGAAATCATTTCTTCTATTATACTCAAGTGAAACATGTTTTCTCATCAGAGACAAAAAACTAAATTGAGGTAAAGACAGAAGCAAATTGTCGTTTTGAACTTCATTTTTAGCCTATATTCTCACAGAATACAAAAATGCCTCATGTTTACCGGAACATTAACCTTTTCTCGTAATCTACTTTTTAATGACAACATAATTCAGCAGTACAATATTTTTGAATATTTATTTTAGATATTTTTCGCACAGGAGAAGTAAACATTTTCCATAATGTGACATGATACATTCCTGAAATAATGAAACAAACCAAACATTTGACTTCCATAAATGAATACAGTAAAATTTGGGAAAGCTCATTTTTTCTCTCGTGTTGTTTTTAGAGTGCAACAAAGAAAGCATATAAACCAAACTTTACAAGTATGCATAATGTAGCACGGTAGAAATATTTGCGTATGAAGCCTATATATCTGGAAGAAATATACTGATTCCCACGTAGATTGTAGTTGTTGATCAAGTTGAAACTTACGTATTTAATTACTACGGGTAATTAGGAGCTGGTTTGAATGAAAATTCCCCCGTAGGTCAAGTTCATTCAATTTTACATCAAAATCAATCAGCTCGCACGTTCATTTTTAACACGAAAGAAAAATAATGGGAAGGTCTTCAATGAACTCTTCTATGAGTACTTCTTCCAGGAAGTCTGAATCTCGATTGTCCCATTCTCTCGAAGAAGAAAAAATGGATTCGTCTAATAGTAAAAGAAATATTATGGCAAAGAAAAGCAACAAGAAACAGGTTCCAGTTCTTTCATCAGACTATCTTCAGGATTGCTCGAATAAGGTGAGAATAAAAAAGAAATCACTTTTACGTAATTTTATGTACAATGATACTAGGATTCTCACCTAGCGCGCCGAATTATTTTCCCGCCACTTTTGAAGAATGATTTGGTTCGAAAGTTGCGACATGTTGTAGATGCTCTTTCTGATGAAGATCTAGATGCAAGCCTTGATGAAAATCCTGGTTTGGATGATCTCTCAGCAGTTCTTGTGCAAAAGGAGCTTCTAGAGCATAAAGATAAAGATGTGCGTCTACATACATGCTTAGCCTGCATGGAAATATTTTATTTGTATGCACCAGAGCCACCATGGAATGAAAAGGAGATTTTAGCAGTTTTCTCACAAACAATTAGACAGCTAGGAAATCTATCACATTGCACATCTCCTTCCAAGACAAATTTTCATCATTATTTTCGAATTTTGGAGCAACTCTCAACAGTTAAAATAGGAGTTGTTTTAGTGGAACTTGTACGGATGCGCGAAGTAAATTCAAAAGGGGACGAGAACGAACCACTTGAAACATTAGCAAGTCTTATTCGAACGGTCTTGTCATGCGTTCAAGTTGATCACCCTCCTGAAGTTTCATCTCATGCAATATCTGCAGTCTCTGCTTGTATAGAGGAGTTTGTTACAACCATCCCTATTCCTATATTAGATGAAATATTAATGCAAATAGGAGCAGGTCCTGTAACTCTCATTACTAATCCGGCTGCTGTTGCATATGCGGCAAAAGTTGCCGAAGCAAAAAAGAAAAGAAAGTCACCTCCAAAAGAAAAGCCTCCTCCTTCCCAAATTCAGCAAACAAATCAATCATATTTAGTTGCTGCTTCATTGATAAAACGGACTGAAGATCGCATCGCGAGTCCAATATCTATATTGTTGAATGGATTATTAAATTCAAGTCCTGAAGTAATTGAAAAAACTGTTATTTCAACGTCTTCTGAATCCAGTGATGCAGATGTTTATTGCATCATATTTGAGTTACATCGAATTGCGCCACCTATTTTAACAACAATCATTGGAACAGTATCTGCTAATCTTCAAATAACAGACCCAAACACTCGTTATTCGGCAATAAAATTATTGGGGAGACTCTTTTATTCCAAAAGTGGAAATATTGCAGAATCTTATATTGCCTGTTTACGTGAGTGGATTCGAAGGCATAAAGATGTAGACGTTAAAATCCGTAAGCTTATGGTTCAATGCCTAGTCTTGCTTCTTACACATCATAAACCAAAGCAAATTAGGGATCTAGCTACTCAAGCTCTTATTGACATAATCACTTCAGATCCAGAGGCAAACGTTAGAATTGATGCAATTCATCAAGTTTGTGATTTAGCCCATGATGACCACACAGTTGTTTCTCCTAAAGTCATGCAAGCAATTGGCAGCAGAATCGCAAGTAAAAACAAAATAGAGCGTAAAGATGCTGCAACCGGACTAACACAATGTTATTTCAAACATTTTTGTATGAATTTATGCTCCGAAGTCGAAAAGGGAGGAGAAGACGTAGATCTATCCATAATACTTAATGTAACTGATCTTACGGAGGATATGTATGATACTGACACTTTTTATGGAAGTAATCACATTAAAGCTCAATTCGAATGGATTCCTGGAGAAATCTTTAAGGCCGCTTGCTTTACAGATCAAATTGATAGTGATATGAGAAGCCGTATTGTGCAGATACTAGATGATGTTATTTTTGGGAAACCAGGAAAATTATCTCCAACATCAAGGGCTGTAGCTTTTTCTGTGCTATTTGAAACAATAAAAGATTCAGATTCTGAAAAATGGTTGGGTGGATTACTTAATCAGCGATCTGCGTTGCAAAAAGGGCTTGATCGCTATATCAAAGCTCGAAGTAAAGCATCTTCTTTCAAACCAAGCACAGAGGAATACATAGTTTCCGATGCAGCTGCACTAGATCAGTTGGAAAGATTGGTACCACTATCAGCTCCAATTCAAGGAATTTCATCGAAGTCTATGATTGAAAAACTACATTCTCATCGTGATAAACATTTGTTCCGTATCTTGTCTACCATTGCTTACTCAAGACACTCAGCTTCGGCTCGAGCTAGGGCTTTTAATGATCTTCCACGACGCACACAAGGATTGGGTGAACCAACTACAGTTTGGTTAAAGACTTTGATTCGAAGATGTGCAATGGGGGGCAGTATTAACGAAGAAGTCATATCTCATTGTATATTACTTTCTCAAGAGTGCTTCAGGGAGGGAGAATATGAAAAGTCAATGATGTTTCTTTCGCCTGTGGATTTTGTAACGAAGTCTTTTCCTGATTTAATAGTTGGTGCAGTATTTACAGATTTGATAGTGCTTTTAGGAGAATGTAAGGAAGCATTTTCAGGAAATGATCATAATGAGAGTATGCAAGTGATGCTATCAACAATTTGTGCAATTTTAGCTAGAACTGCTCCCGCCGCTGGAAAAAGTGGAGAACTTGGTCAAGGTGAAAAAGAAAATCTTCTAACCTCAGACCTTCAGAAGAATCTTGTTCGTCTTTGTACAAAGGAGGGGACTCCTGAGCAATCTTATTTTGCAATCGAGGTTTTATATTCGCTTAAGATTCCTAATTGTTTAGAAGCCTTACTGAAACAACTTTCATCTTCGCAAAAATTGAGAATTGGGAATAAACATATTTTGAGTGTCTTCAGTGCTCTGAGTGCTTTGGTTGAAAGGAAACCATCTTTATTTGATAGTGACAGAGGACAAAAGGCTATCAAATTTGCGCTTGAAGGCGTTCTTTTAGGAAAAGAGGAAGACACGAAAGAAGATTTTGAACAGCAAGGAAATATCAAATCAAAAAAACGCAGAAGGAAACTTGCAGAGACAAAAGAACTTCCTTATTCTACTCTACGTATTAATTCCGCTATGAACTTTTTAGTCACTCATGCAAGAGCAACCCTTCACTATTCAAAAACACAAAAAAACAAACTTCCTTCTAATGAACACATTGAATCCCTCTTTCGGATACTTTTTCAAATTGTTGAAGACAAGGGACTCCCCCCATCTTCTCGTGATTCAACTGATAATAAACTAGCGCTTGCGTCACTACGTCGAACAGCATTGGTGAATATTCTTCGACTCAATGATCCTAGTCTTCAACTCACAGATTTATGCATGACACCTAAAAGATGGCATCTTGTCGCTTCATCATTTTTGGATCCAGAAAAAGAAGTTCGAGAACAAATTATAGTTGAGTTGAGCAACATGATTTCAGGTCAGGAAAAATATTGTCATGGTATTGCGTATGCTCCATCCCTTCGATTTCTTTCCATGGTTTGTCTGTGTATTGATGCAGATAGTAATTTATCTGTGCACAATAATGACGCAGCTTCCATTGGTAGAACATCACAAATATTGAAGCAAGCAACATTGAAGTGTATAAACTTTCTCAGAAAAACTTCTGAATCAACATTGACACGTTGTCGTGCCATAGGATCTACTGCCGAATCCAATTTTGAAAAAAGATATAAGTTCATGCTGATGCCAGAATATGCTGTTCCATATGCTATTCACACTTTATGCTGTAGAAAAGAAACGCCAACAGAAAATGATGATGATAAAACTGTTCTGAAACGAAGACTCAAATTTTTACTTGATCCAATGGTCACTTCCCTAGGAACAAGTGCTGATAACATATCGTTTTTGCTACGAATGACAGAGCTTATTGGTGGAAGATATTTACCTGTTGACAATGAAAATAAAATTGAACCCAAAAAAGTGAATATTATTTGCAACACAGCTCGTGAGATTTTACTAAAATTTGTGAAGAAAGATGTTAATTTGTCTGTATATCCAGGTCAAATTCAGGTACCAAGAAGCTTGTATCGACCAAAGAATACAGTGAAAAAAATCAAGCTGAGTGTCAATGACGAAGAAACGCCAGCTTCGTATAGCAGGGCATCCTTTAGAGATAATGAAGGATTGAAAGAGGGGAAAACTGATGAGCTCACTACACCAGCTTCAGAGAAAGGAATGATAGATCCTAGTCCAGTCGCAAACAGTAGTAGAGTTTCATTCGCGAAAGAAATAAAAGTCAAGGAACTGAGTAATGAATCAGATTCTGAAGGTAGCAAAACAAACGATACCAAGGATTTCACAACCCCATCATCCGTGAAAGAAAATGGAAATTCAATAGATTTCAACGGAATGTCACCCATATCACAACCCAAGTTAACACCTGAGGACCGAAATTCGCTTCCGTCACCAGATTCTATCACTAGTCCTAAAGAATCTTCACAGCAGACCATGGGATTGAATCATCGAAAAGAATTTGAATCTACTGAATTATCAATTACATATTCAACTCCATCAGATAAAGGTTTTGAAGAGAAACTTCATATATCTTCTTCTAAAAACACCAGTAATTTTTATGTTGATACTGGAAATGAAGAAAACAGTGCTTCAGAAAATGACTTAAGTGTTGAATCAAAGAAAAGGAAGAGTGAATTGATTTCTTCATCAGATTTGAAAAAGAAATCAGACTCAGCACTAAAGGAAGGCGATGCACGTCTTGGTGGTATCAAACCTAAACAGATCACAAAAAAAGTGAGTGCACAACACGGGAGCTCTTCTTCCAAAAAGGCGAAAAAATCGTCTAGGGGTTCATTGAAAAGGGATAGTGCTTTAAAGGAGAAGAAGAAGAGATCTGTACAATCAAAACCTGTCCCCATCAAAATTAATCGTCCCGACAGCTTGAGTCCTCGTAGCATAATTAACACCCCTAAAACAAGAAGATCCACTCGTACAAGGGTCATCAGGAATAAAAACAAAGAAATGAATGATGACGAACTTGATTTCAATGCTGTAGATAGTATCAGTCATAGTGTTGAGTTTCCCATGAAGAAGGGCTTAAGTTCAAAACGCAATAGTTCTGCACCTCAATCACTGAATCCTGCTGTGAAGAATAGTGACCTAAATGCCGAAGAGTCCGATGGTACTTCTGATACAAGTTATAATATATCAAAGCCTATGAAAAGGAAAGGTCTTCGCAGAGGTACGAAATCTATTCAATATGAAAACAAAAGTTCTACCGAGTTATCTTATGATTCTAATCGAAAGAGGCGAGCGAAAGGTATATTTGGAGACAATAATACAGAAATTGACGAAACAGAAAAAAAGTCCTCGCGCAAAGAGTTTGAAAGTGATGGAGAGGTTTTACCTAAAAGAAGGAGTGCACGGCTCAAACAATAAATTGAAAATTAGAACAATGAAATGGTTGTATGTGTGAACAGCATCATGAATAGATTATTTTAATATATATATGTAAATAAAATCTTGTCAACTTTCCTATCTTTGATATTGTTCATTTCCCTTACATAATATTTCGACGATTTACGAAAATTACTGTTTGAAATCAGTGCTTTAACTCTCAAGATTTTCGATTCTAGCACCGTAATCAATTAATTTTACTTTAAAAACAATTTCCATAGCTTCTTTCATAAAGCGTGTAAATTCTTCTATTGTCATTGGCTCATCAAGAAAATCATTGATACATCCCACGTTTCTTCCCACCAAACCACACGGAACAATTCCTTCAAAATTTTTCAGCGACCGGCTGTCCACATTTACACCAATACCATGCATTGTAACCCATCTTCTTACTTTTACCCCTATTGCTGCGACTTTCTTTCCTTTTACCCAAACTCCTGTCACATCCTCTTCTCGTTCCGCCTTGTTAGTGATAAAACAGCCAAAAAATTAATTATCATTATAATTATTTGAGCATAAAATTCTCCCGAATATTGAAGTAATGCATCCTAAAACTTACATTTTCAATTCCTGCTAATTTTAATGCTATCAATACAACTTCTTCTAGTGCCCGCATGTACCAATGTATGTCTTGTTTGTATCCTCTTAAGTCTAGAATCGGATAGACTACTAATTGCCCTGGACCATGATAAGTAACCTCACCACCTCTTTCTATTCTAACGACATCTACTCCATTTTCTTGTGACTTTATGAAGGCTGGATCTGATGCTGTTCCTAATGTATAAACAGGTTCATGCTGAACCATAATGACAGAGTCTCCTTGAAAGTCCAAATCCACAGATTCATTTATAAACGCTATATCTGGTGCCCATTGGGTAGAAGTACTTGGATCTAGACTCGCATTCATTTCTATACTTTGAACAACTTTCCCTTTTTTATCACCTATATCATTCTTTAGGCGGTCCAAATGCGATCCCAACACTCTTTTTTGAAAGTCCCATGCTTTTTTATATGGAATAAGTTTTCCTCCTGACGTTGACACATAATCATGAAGTTGAACTCGTCGTTGTTCAATTATGTTAGAATCTGTTTGAAATGAGAGTTCAAGCGATTCGAATTCCCCGAGTTGTTGAGGTGCAAGAGCTAAGGAATTTGATTTGTATTTTTGTATTACTTTCTCTTTTCCTGGAGCTTCATTGTGAACTTGGATTCTCTCACCCAGACTTGTGAAAGCAAAACTAGATTTGATTTTGATCGCATTTATAACTAGAAATGTAAGGCAAAGACGTATCATGCTGTAATTCTTGATAACCTCATAATTTATGAACCCTTAGACGGAGGTTGCCAATAACTGCTGCAGTAGGATAATAGATATTGTACATGGATGAAAAGTTACGTAATTTTGTAAAACATTCATTTATTATTTCGTTTTGCATAATAGTCCTTGACTTTTGTTCATGATACTAGCAGATAATTGTATTATTTAAAGAGTTATTTCATATGAAGCTCTTTGATGTTTCCTATCACATTCTTTTGTGAAGAATAATTTGAACAGTAAAATCGAAATGAAACCTAAAAAAAATGAAATAATGGAGTCAATCATTTAGTCTTTCATCTACTATGCCCATTCACAATCAAAAAAGGCAGCATCCTTTCTTTTGGGCAGCTTCGGTTTGCAGCTCATCATACTTTATTTTCAAATCGCTCAATTCACTTTGCAATTTGGTAACTTCAGTCTTGTTGCTTGTAACTGTCTTCTCGGCATCAAAAAGATTTCTCTTTACACTCGTGATCTCGGATGAACTCTTCTCTTGTAAACCAGCAAGTTCATTTTGAAGACGTCTATTCTCCTTTGCCATTTCTTCTATTTTTTTGTCTGATGCAGTCAATTTCTCCTGTGACTCATCTAGCTCCGTAGCCAAATCTTCAATCTCTCTATTTTTTCCCTCTAGAAGATGATCTTTTTCCATGATTTGTTCTTCCATTGTCTGCAGCTCCTTTTTATAGCTTTCTGCATTACTCTTCAGTTCTGCTTCAAGGTTGGATATTGTCTCATTATTGGCAGTGAGAAGTTTCACATCTTCTTCACGTAATCCTTCGCTTTTATCTAAAGCTTTCATGAGCTCATCATAATCATTAGCCTTCATCTTAGCTTCCTCCTCATAAAATTTTGCTTTAGCAACGTCTTCGAATGTATTCACAGTTTTGCAGCTAACTTCAAAATGTAGGTATCCTGCTTCATCGCCTTTCTTTTTCATACCTAATTTTCCTGAATATGATCCATCACTTTTAAACAGCTTTGCAATTTTATAGACCCCTTCTCCAATGAATGTATCCCTCTGAACACTGTTTCTGTCAATTACTTCAAACTTGATTTCTTTTGGCTTTTTGTCGGTAATAAAATTCATGCTATAGTTCCATACAGGATTGAGATCGTTTTGGATAACTTTGGTTTTGCGTGTATTTCCACCCACGCAAACCTGACAGTAGGGATCAGATTTATCGAATACTCCATCCACATTTGGTACATCTGTTGCTTTAATTACTTTTAAGTCTATCATGTAAAAAACTAATCCCGAACCATCTTCTTGTTGTATAGCCTCTTCAAGCGTTTTGCTTCTGGAAGATGGTTCTGGTCTTGGTAAAGGTTTGAAAGCAGACATGGCGGCGAATTTATTGAATACAAGTATCAGTTAAGAAAATAAATTAGGTGTCCTTGAATGATGAGTTGTTTGTGTAATAACAATCTTCATTTTCACCTTTTCTTCAACAATAATTTTTACGTAAGAAATATACTGGGGAGGTGTAACTAATAATCTCTCACATTGCAGGAAATGTATCCTTGGTGGAGACGTGAGCTCAAATTGTAACTTTTCATCAAATTCAAACTGTTTGTTCAAGCGAGGCAGCCTAATAAATGCCATGAAATTAGCTCTCTAATTATACAAAAACAAGAGTGTAGTAGACTAAGTGACATACATCATACGTTAAGGATATAGGTATGATAACCTACATATATTTTGAGAAACATGTTTGGAACAGAAAATAAGCACAATGATTTGTTTTGGAAACAAAACAAATTACGTTGCATATTTTTACACACATTATATACAGATATATGAAAGGAATAAAGTTCATGGGATTGAAATATATCAATAAATAATAGAATAAGAATACAAAATGCACATGATCAATTTTAGTTCAAATGAAGATTGGTGTTGGTAGGCTCTTACATTCGTGACGCTTATCTGAAATACTTATTGTAACTTACTTGACATCAAAATTAAAGAAGGAACAATAACAAATTGGCGGCCCAAAGATTTGTTTTCTATCCTTCCTACATGATCAACAATTCAACGAAATCTGTGGAATTTGCCAAAGGTATTGAAAGCTTTTGCCTCAACTAGACTTCATGGACCAATGATCTCGCGAGACTTTTAATAAAGAATATACACTCTTTCGCAGACATATCATTAGTTCTTTCATATCAAGTGAATAACCCATGCTGGTTCCTAGTTCGAGACCATTTACTCAACCAAGTCACATCCCAACATTACAACCCTCTACATATAATGGAATTCTTAATTTAAATTCTGTATCACCAGAAGGACAGGTGGCAGTAGTTAGTTTTGTTGGCATGTCCGTGATCCTCGCCATCTTGGGAATGATATACGCGATTCAAAGAAAGAGCAAGTCTAGCTTATACAAGAAGAAAAAGAAACGAAAACAAGAAAATAGCGATGAGGTAATAAAATCAGAGCGAAGTATGGGAGGGGACGAATTATCTATATTTCATAAATTACGGGTCTTGGGTGGAAATTCTGATTATGATAGTTATGTAAAAGAAACTAGCTGCGAACTGAATGAGAAAGAAGATGAACCATCTGTCTCATCAGATGGAGATGGTTATGATTTTGATAGTTTACATGCTATGCCGCCATTATTTAATCAACCTGAAGAAATACAACCAACTACTTGGAGCATGACAAGTGAAGGAGCAGTTATTACTCATTGTGAGGAGCACGTTTATGAAGCGGAACAGGATTTGCGCTCACATGATCAACAATGCTCACTCGAATCTGTATAACTCACGTAATATGATGCGGATTAATGAGATTCCAAAAGATTACCATGTGTCTGTTTTTCTTTTGCGTATCGTGATCATAAAGTTCGTTCACATCATATTTCGTAACACAATTACCTTCATGGAAATTGTTACATGATGATGATATCTTCTTGTCATTTACATGAAATCATATTGGAATGCAACAGTTAAAAACGCAATAAAACAAATCTATATCATAACATCCACATGATGGATTTGATTTTTATAGTCCATTTCAAAGTCAAACATTACACATCCTTGATAGTGTAGTCAACAAATGATCATTGAAAACAAGCAATGGCAAACTTTCTAAACGCGCATCAAAACGTTTTGCTCCAACTACCCCCCACCCCATCAATGAAGAATCCGAACATGATGCAAAATGATGATAAATCCTTGAACGTTACGTATTTTATTTGGTCAATTTAGATGATGCGGTCGTAATCAAGAAGAAAATGAATAATTCTGTGGAATTATCCTTCACAAAGTTCATCCATATCAACTAATTCCACAGCTTTACCTAATCGAATTCCAGACACATCGGCAACAACACGACACGCCGTGAGGTGCTAGCAATATTTCTTGTGTGACAGAAGAATCACGATGGCTTCAATCGCAAGCGAAGGAGTTGAACAATGGTAAGAATCATAGTTGTCTCTTGAAGCACGATAAGCTCAAACTACTCGCATTGCAATGAATTTTTTGTGACATATCTACCTATATCTTTAAATCACCTGCATCAGTGTCTTAGAGCTCATTAAATATTACTATTGTAGGTACGTAAAAAGTTCTAAATAACTGTGACTGAAACTATTATTAGAGTGAAATAGAAACGCAAGCTATATGAATATATCTTGCGTTGGGTTTTCATAATAAAGTTTGACTATTTAAAGGAGATGTATGTTGAGTTCCAAAATTTTACAATGTTTCAACGGTCCGACAAATGTGATAGGTCGTAAAATGTACCCGTAAGTAAATTGTAAGAGAGGCCTCATTCAAACACGACTCTATCGAAATCAACATGCTCACAAAATGAATAATAAAAAGGCGTTTGACCGAAAGGAATAGAACTAGGGAAAAACAATAAAAGCATAAATTGTGAAACTATCACTAAATCTTGAGTTATCATGTTTGGATCAATGGATTATATAATGGGTGGATGCATCTGTCCAAGTAGAGTGGGAAATTGTAAGTGAATGGCTTGGAAAGAATTTCGGTAACACATTTTTTGAATCTAACGGAATTGAATGAATCATCTTATTTCTTATATGTTAGGTTGCTATGTTCCAGAAGATATAACGACAGCGCAACAGGTCGTAGTGCCGCATGGGAATGATATTCTTTTTGGAAGAGGCGGAAACAACAATAAACATGTTGGAAACGAAAGACTTAGGCGAATGGCCAGGGAAAATATTTCAGTCTACAAATCAGCAACAAAAAAAGAAAAGTCACAGATTTCTCGCACCATTGTCAATAGAATACACAGTCTTAAACCTCGAGGTAGGTATTTGAAGCGAGAGACCAATTCTGGATTATGGGTTGAGGTAGGAGAGGAAGTTGCACGAGAAAAGACTAGCCAAGCTTTACGTGATGCTGTTTCCGCACAGAATGCAGCAGACAAAAACAAATCGCCGCAAACCAATGAAAACGCTCATGAAAATAGTCCAATTCAAATTGATAATGATGATAATATTCCTCCGCCTCCTCCCATGTCGAAAATTTCTTCTCCAACTTTTGCCCCTCATTTTTCATATCCTGCAATTGTATCGCCTGAACGAACCAAATCGGAACATCGTAAATCAACGACTCGAACTGAATTTAGGGTCCAAAGTAAATATCCACGTGTATCTCCTGTACCTGACCTCTTCAATGAATTTATTGGGCAAATAGGATCTGATATGGGAGAATTTGACTTATTCAATGGTGCGTTACTAAGAAGAACAGATAGCTCAAGTACCGGGTCTTCCCTTTCATTTTTGCAGCCGCGTGAAAAGAAAATGAGAATTTAGGAACTTGGTATAGACTCCCAATGATTCTGAAATTTATTGGTCCGCTAACTTATTCAACGCATAGAGACAATAAAATTAATGTACTTTTCTTAGACTCAAATTTATTCTACCTCAAATCTAAATTTTCATGGAATTATTAGAAATTTACACGAGTATCATTTTAGCTGTGAAAAATGCCTATGTTAGTAAAAATTATATGCCACTATCGGAGTGTATCAATTGCATTAACAGCCTTGATTCTTAGTTTTCGCCAACATCAGCATTACCTTCTCCATTTTTTTCTGCAACAACTTTTTCCTTCTCTTGCTTGTTAGTATTATCTTCATTTGAGGCCGATGCGGCTACAACTACTTGCTGTTGCTGCTGATTTTGAGAACCTTGATTATTACCATTATGTTGATATCCTCCACGACCTCCATTTCCACCTCTTCCACCTTTTCGACCATTTTTTCTTCCCCTTCCTCCACCACCTCTGCCTCTTCCACCACGGAAAGACTGTTCTCCATCATCACCATGGCCCATTCTTCCCATATTGTAAGATCCATATCCATGCATTCCATTGACACCTTGATTTCCGCCTGCAGCACTGACATTCATTTGATTGTAATATCCACCTGGGTGCATTTGTTGCGACATAGACTGTTGAGACATATGAGGTTGATACATTCGGTAATGTGGACCGGATGTCGCTCCTGGAACAGGATACTGCTGTGGGATATTGTGATGTTGATGTGCAGGATAACCAGTACTCATATGTGGTGCTCCCCTGTGCATCATAGATGGCTGTGCTTGGGCATTATGAGTTCCTGGGGTACTATAATAACCTGGAACTCCGTAATGGTGTTGTGCAGCTTGCTGTTGTACATTTTGGGAAGGCACTGATGCTGCAGGCTTGGATTTTTCAGTAGATGGTTCTGTAGGTGTAGAGGTAGAGCTTCGATCAGGAGCTACTGAATTCTCTTGTGTTGGAGGTTGTGATTGCTTGGGAGGTTGTGGCAAAGGATGGTGTTGATGTTGCATGGGGTATGTAGGATATGGTCCTGGAGCGGGATACCGCATACCTCCGCTAGGCATCATAGGCATCATACCTGAAATTTGCGGGAACACAATTGAGCAAAATTGATAAGTGTTTCAATGACAAACATGTAGAGAAAGAAGTAATTCTTACCTGATGGCATATGCGGCACGTAATGTTGCTGGTGGGGTGGGTAACCTACCATTCCTCCTGGGTATCCTTCTTCCATTCCAGTGGACTGCATAACAACTTGCTGTTGCTGTTGAGGCTGTTGCTGTGGTGTACTAGAGGAAGACGTCATGCTTGCGCCAGGTGTAAACGATTTGGCAGAGGGATTGAAACTGAAAGATTTTGCTTTTGCGTTGAGCTTTGAGACAGTCTTCTTGGGCTTTTCTTTCTCTTCCTTTTTTTCTTTGTTACTTTCAGTGTCTGTGGAAGAATCCTTTGATCCAGATGATGGATTTATATCTTTGTTCGCACCGTCATTACCAGTTTCTTTCTTTGTTGTATCGCTTTCTTTCAGTGCAATATTTTTCTTTTCTTTTTCAGCTTTGATGATTGAAGACTTGTCCTTATCACTCTTTTCAATTTTGCTTTCTGCTTTGTCATCAACTGCGTCCGAACTCTTTTCAATCTTCTCCGAACTATTTTCAGTTGAGACCTTAGAGGTAACAATTTTTGTTTTAGTGTTTTTCGTTATCGGCAAATTGTTGACAGCAGCTGCAGCCACTGCAGCATAATTCTTCTTAACTGGGGGTGCTTCTTTCTTCTCTACCTCCTTCTTTTTCTTCTCTGCTTCAACGATTGCTCCTTTCTTGCCCCAAACTCCATTACTTGCACTACTATTGACACTAATTTTGATTTTACCATCTTTTCTGAGGACTCCGGAATACAAGTCTTCTTCATCGAAATCGCTTTCAATTTTGTGGCCACGTTCTTCAGCTATATGTATATTTGAACTGACAGCGCCTTCAATTTCTTTTGCCATCCTCTCTGCTTTTTCAATTTGACTTGCATCCAAAGACTTTTTATCTAGTGATGTTGTATACACATCCTCGTCAAATGATGCTTTTACACTGAACAGTTTTTCGTTCTCACTGAATTGATCCCACTGCCCAATGCTACCTTTTAAGCCAGAGCTTGATCCACTTTTGGAAGCTTCTGCTCTGCTAGCCAGACTACCCATTCCATTCTCCGTTGATCCACTCATCCAAGCACTACCAGCAGCAACAAGATCATCTACCTTATCTTTTCCTCTTATTCCATTTCCATTAGATGCTCCATTTGCTGCCCTTGTTGAAATATCAGTATCAGTAACAAGACCATTCGTATTTTTTTGCGCTGCTCCTTCCAATCGAATGCTTTTCACAACCATATCTCTTACATCTTCAACATTCACAATGAGTGTTCGTCCTTCTTCCTTCGGTTCGGATGATTTAATGTACTTACAAGCCTTAATTACATATTTCATTCTATTATTACCTGCCTGAAACGGAGTAGAGACGTGAAAAATACCTTCTAGAACATCACCTGAGGTAAGGGAGGCAGTTACACGCTGACCGACTAAGCTCTGATTAAGATGAAGAAAACGATCACGGAGGTTATTGTGCAAGGGTGAAGCAGATGAATAGGGATTAGATGATTTGGTGAGTCCTGGTGGAGCTCCAGCTGTAACGCCAGAGGGACTTTTTGACGTTCCTGAACGATTGAAAGACCCACTAATACGGTTCTGCTGTAGTGGACGAGACCAGGCATTCGTGGTTGGGCGGGGAGCAGCGTTTCCTGCCGCAGGACCTTTTGTGCTATTTTGAGAGGTAGTTGAATTCCTAGATTTGACAAAAACAAAAAAATATTAGAACTATAAATGTCAACCCAATTTTAATTCTAACATGAACTAAAATGCTACAAAAATGCTACCATCACGACCAAAAATAAGAGATTTTTTTTCACGAAATCGAAAAATGCGAAATAATAGTATCTCAGTGATGACATGCAATTTTTGATCATAACGCAATTTTGAAAGCGCGAGAAAAATACAGAACATCAGAAAACTTTGAAATTATTCTCTGCTCTTACCTGGAAGAGGCACTAGGAGGCCGGTTCCGATTTTTGCTGGAAGTGCTCATGATTTGGTCCTCGCGAAGAATAAAAATACTGGATAGAAACAAGGATCAATAAATTTTCTCACTATTGGGCTGGGATTTGGAGAGGATCAATTGTATCTCTTACTTCTTTGATGAGATGTTAATGGCAATTGAAAGGCTTCCAAAGAGGGAAAAGGATATTTGTTAGGAGACAGACTACCTCCCAGTTCTGTGCGCATGTAGGAAAAGGACGATAAAGTCTGCTATGTAGGATTTCTATTTGTTTTGTTTAGTATGTTGGTAGTCATACAAATTATTTTTTACTGCAGCATTTAAATATTTAGCATAAGGAAAAAATATTGACCGTTCTACAAATTCAATAGAAGATATGGAATATTTACCAATAATGGTCATTGCTAATTTTCTACAAAGGTACAATTGCTTAAATGAAAAACTTGATTAAGCATTTATTTAGCAAATGTAATGATCGTAAACTTCTAAGCATTTTTCATTTTAACATGTCGACTTCTTGAACTCAAAAGATTGATATGTACGTGCAAAACATATAAGGAGAAAATGTTCATAGATTTCTTACATCCGTAAAAATGATATTGTAAATCTGACTCAGATTATCCTTGGATGAGTGGCCCCTGCAAAAAATATTGACGACATGGGTTTGATGGCATGTTCAAGAAATCAACGTAATAAAGATCCAGAATTGCTCACGGTACCGTACGCGTCACGAACATGAAGCTATTTATTAGATGCATTTTGTGATAATATTTAGCTCTTGCTTTTATTATTTATTATTATTTTGTTTACAACCTGCTGTTTTCACAAAAAAACTAGAACATTGCAAAACCGTCGGTTACTTTTCAGAGAGAAGAGAACGCCCCAATTTTGTTCATTCAAAGTTTAAACTCTATATGTAAACAGCATCAATGATTTATTATTTTTTGCATTCGTCAATTTTTTATTTTCATATTCGTATTTCCTCCTTAATATCTATGATATTTCATCGAATGTGAGGAATAAATTCACATTTCCTAAAATAATTGAAAATTCAATGAATATTCATGATTCCAAAACCACTCTCATATCAGTATTACTTTTGAAGAGCAAATATGCTTTTTAAGAATGTTTTGTGAAAGAGACATTCGTTCGAGAATTTACAGATTCAAAAATGATCCATTCCTCCAGTAGTATTGCATCTTTCTCCTGAAGCAGGTTTAGCTTCATGGCGATAAAACTAACCAGAAGCTACCAATATGCCTCTGCCCATCTCACGTAAAACAGGAGAAAAATATTTTAGTTTTTGTTTTTTTTTGTTTTTTTTTTTTTTTTTTTTTTTTTTTTTT
>Ga0209092_10001187_pt1 | contig 26052 bp, 29 predicted proteins | sample FraStrMetagenome_FD_187446 | JGI IMG/M metagenome (GOLD analysis project Ga0209092, IMG submission 187446) | Marine eukaryotic phytoplankton communities from Arctic Ocean - Fram Strait ARC3M Metagenome (SPAdes) (version 2) | ecosystem: Environmental > Aquatic > Marine > Oceanic | place: Fram... | reverse complement strand
TTTGTTCTATATCGATACCCTTCTTTATCCTCTACAGAACTTAAAAATGTTAAAACTGTACCCTTAGGTATTACTAATAATTTAGAGCGGACATCAAAACCGAATTCCATTGTTCTTGCGGGAATTGCAACTCCATTTTCTGTTTTGATTATTATCCCAGTACACGCATTATTTATTTGATGTACAAACATAAATACTGTAATTAAAAAAAAATTTAACTGTTTCATAATTTTGGTTTTTATAGTTAATATGTTAGATTATTAATTGAATTTATATTGTTATATAATTTTATTAATTTCCATTTATTTTAATGGATGTTCTACCTTGTAAATAGTTTTTTGTAAATTTAAATATTAATTACTGTTAATGCAACTATGTTGCATTAATTTTTATTTTAAATAGTAAAATAAATATTTTACAAAAAAGGTTATGGTTTTAGTAGCCTTATATTACAGGTGTTGTAAGAGTTCTCACAGGAAAAGTTTCAGATATTTTATTCACTACAAAAGGGAATATTAGGGGAGTATAGAATCAGAATAGAAGAAATAAATGGCATAATATTTAAATTAATATTCCTTAACACTGTTTGATATAGTTGCATAATATACTGTAAGTATGTCTATCAAATTTCGCTAGTCAAAAGCTAAATCTTCAGATGTGCTTCTTAGTTCTATGCCGTCATATATTGTAATACTTTACCAATCAATATTTACCTGAATAAATCCAATTAAACTATTTGCCATTTCTTCTTGATCTTGAATTGAAGGATGAACTGAAGCTTCTATATAAGGCATAAAATGCGTATGAATTTTTTTGTCATTTAGGTTTGCTACGGCTGTTTTAATATAACCGATCCACTTTGATCCTTCTTTTACTGCATCCATACTTCCTAGGGTGCATATGATATGAGCTTTCGGATAATGATTTCTTAATTGGGCTATAAATTCTTGATATGCACTAATAATATATGCAGCATCTGGAGCTTTATTGCCAAACCTCTTTTTATACTCATCATTTTCAGGGAGATTCACAATCCAAGAATCATTTTGAAGTAGATTTATGACAACTATATCTGGTTTGTATAAAGAAAAATCCCATTTACTGTTTGGGTTTAAAGGGTTCAATCTATCATATATTTCTGGCATTATTTCTGGAAACCAACTTACCGTTATTCCAATTCCACTTTTACAGATGCAATGGTAATCTGCTTTAAAGTGTCTCGCAGTAATAGCAGCATAACTTAAATAGTTGTTTGTATATGTGCTGTCTGGAGAGTCTTTTCCTGAAAAGTCTTCAATGGCATAACCAGCAGTTATTGAATTTCCATAAAATTCTATTTTTTTCTGTTGTGTTAATTCTTTTGGTAATAGCTTTGGGTTTCCTTTTATTTGAAATCCATAAAAAGAAGTTTTTCCTCTATTCCATTCTGTTCGCTTGAAAATTTCAACAGTATGTTTTCCTTTAGATAATTTAGAAGCAAGCTTATAGTAGCCTTTAGTTGCAGTTGGTCTAAGAATAAAAGAAGTATCATTGTCAATAATAATATTATAATAATTATCTCCTTTTTCGTCTTTTAATACTGCAGCTATAGATTCGCCTTCAAAATTAAATTTTATAGAGGTTCCCGACCAATATAATGCTACCCCATTAACTTGGGAGGTATCTACTCTTCCAGAATAAGCAATTTGTGAATTTGAAGACTTAATAAATAATTCTTGTCTAGATGAACAAGAAAAAATAAGAGTTAAAATAAAAAGTAGGAGGATGGTTCTTGTTGAGAGAGACATGTCTTTTATTTTTTAAAATTCTGTATTACTTAAAATTGTTTTTTATTAATTCATAGAAACTAAAAATAATATATTTTTTGTGAATCTTAAAACTTTGGAAACATTCATCTCTCTCTTTTATATCTAGTTCTTTAACATCCTAATATCATTTTTAAGTTCTTTTTAGGATAAGTATGTTATTCTTTGATAAATCAAAACCATTTCAACAACTATAAAAAACTACTATACAGTTTAAATTACTATAGTTTTTAAGTTCATAGCAGATGATAAATAGAAACACTCTATTTTAAAATGATGCAAAATTCTTTATCTCAATCCGTTTATGTCATATCGTGATAAAAAATTCCAGACCAATTCAGATGCATTCTGACCTTGAAAAGTTGCATTAAACCAAACATGGCCTCCTCCATTATATTTATAATGTTCAACAGAAACTGAACTATCCCCTTGGTCGTAGGCATAATGCTCAATTGCCATTCCTCCACTATTGTCAGTGTTTACTGTTGGGATTGATGTTGTATTATTGAAATTAATCCAATGGTCTAATGTACTTTGTACAGAGTTCCAGTCATTGCTTCCATTATATGGGATTACGCCATCAGAGGTTCCGTGAAGATGAACTATTGGCATGGGATGTGTTGAAGATTCAGTACAGTCTAGCATTGCTCCAGAAACAGATGCTACTGCAGCAATTAAATTACTTTTATAATTCGCAAGTCCATATGCCATCATACCACCGTTAGAGTATCCTGAAGCATAAACTCTTTCCAAATCAACACTATATGCAGTTGAAATCTCGCTAATCATAGATTCAACAAATCCGAAATCATCAGCAGTGCTTTTGTTGTCAGCCCCATTTGGACATGGATTCCAATGAGAAGCTCCATTGGAACAGCTACCTTGCGGATAGACTAGAATAAAAGTATTAGATTCTGCCACTGAACGCATGTCAGCATCATTCATAAAATCGCTTGCACTTCCTCCAAACCCATGAAAATTAAACAATAGGGGTACTGAAGATGAACCATCATATGAGTTGGGAATATACAGCACATATTCTCTTATGATACCATCATGAACCATTGTTTGTACATTCGTGTTTGTATAACAAAATTCTGAATTTTCTTTAGCATCATCTTTTTTACAACTACTAAAGATCGTTATAAGCATGGCAAAAAATAAAATTGAATTTTTCATTATTAATAATTTATATTGTTTTTGTTTATAGTTAGAATATGACGATTAATTTACAATTTTGTTACAAGCAAAAGTAAGTGTGTAAAAAAAAGATATTCTAGATTCTTAACTCTCCTTTAAAAATTATTTGAGCCTCACTTTTTAGTATTAATTTTTTTTCACTAATCAATTCAATTTCCATAAATCCAGTTCTTTCAGAACACTGAAAAGAATTCATTTTCTTTTTTTTGAGTCGAAGGCTCCAGTATTTTGCTAAAAAAGTATGAGTTGCTCCAGTAACTGGGTCCTCATTGGTTCCGCTCCAAGGCCAAAAATATCTCGATTCAAAATCATAATTTTTTTTATTTGAAATTGCTGTAACTAACACTCCGCTTATGGAGTTATGCGAACGTTTCAATTGTTCGAAATTTGGAGATAACTTCCTCAATAAATTACTGTCATTTATTTCAAGTAATAAAATATTTGTTTCTTTATTAAATTCACTATTTGATAGTTCTTTTATACCCAATGCATCCAGTAATTCCTGAGGAGTGTGTTGAGGAACTGTCTTATAAATTGGGAATTCCATCTCAATTTTTTCACCCTTTTTGTTAATTATTAAATCTAAATTTTCGATATTTTTAAAATGAATATTAACTATTTTTGAATTAATTTCAAACAATACTTTCGAAGATGCAAGCGTAGCATGACCACATAGAGGAATTTCCATTACTGGCGAAAAATATCTAATGGAGTACTTATTTGGGTTTTCAATTTTGATTACAAATGCAGTTTCAGAGAGCCCTAATTCTTTGGCAATAGTCAGCATTTTTTTATCTGAAATTTTTTTATCTAAAATGCAAACACCTGCAGGATTTCCTTTAAAGGGTGTGTCTGTAAAAGAGTCTACAATGTATGTCTCTATTCTGTTTGCCATTATCTATAATTGATGTTAAAGTTAGTTGTTTTACTTTTTTTATAAAAATTAATTATAAAATAGTTTTATGAAAAATAGACATTATAAATTGTCAAACTAACTAAATTAGTAAAAGAGTAAAATACTATGGAGTTTAAAAAATTACTTATAATGCATTCTAATTAATAGCTATTACATACAATGATTATTTTTTTATAAATAGAAGTATCTATTTTATTTTTCAGCTGTAATTTTTTTTTAACGCCTAATTTTATCATGTCGTTTAAAATTTCGGTGAATAAAATTAATGAAGAAGTGAGTTGTTTTTTATTTAGAATTTAGATCAGTTCTTTTTCCTAGTTGCCACATTAAAATTCCTCCAGTTATAAACATCCAAATAGCATACACTCCAGCTGGAATTCCCATTTCTACATTGTTTAATATTGAAGTAGCAATTACAAAAGCTAACGTACCATTTTGAATACCACTTTCAATTGTGATTGAAATAACATTCTTTAAATTCAATTTAAATACTTTAGCGGTTAAGTATCCTGTTCCCATAGTTGCTATATTAAGAATTAATGTAACCAATCCAGAGGCTTTCATTCCATCTATAATTTTATTAGCATTTGCAGCTAAAACCGCCATAAATACGAGTATAAAAATTACTGTTGAAGCTTTGCGCATAGGTTTTTCCATTTGTTTGGCAAAATTTGGTTTTTGTTTACGAATGAGCATTCCTATCGAAATTGGAATTACTGTTATTACCATTATTTGTAATATGGTATCAATCACGGGTAATTTGATTGTAACATCTGTGTCACTTCCAAAATATTCTAATGCATGCGATAGAATAAAAGGTATTGTTAAGATACTTATTATACTAGCAAGCGCAGTTAAGGTGACTGATAATGCAATATTCCCTTTACACACTTGTGTTATTAAGTTGCTAGTAGGTCCACCAGGACAGACCGCTAAAATCATTAATCCAACTGCCATTACAGGATTTAAATTAAAAAATATGGCTAATAGAAATCCAATAATAGGTAAAAATATAAGTTGATTTGTAAGTCCTATTAAAATTGCTTTGGGATATTTTACAATTCTAGTAAAATCCGCTGGTATTAAAGTCATTCCCATGCCCAACATTATAATGGCAAGGGATAAGGGTAAAAATACTTTACTGATAAGTTCTGCTGCATTCATATTTTATTCAATTATATACGGAGAGTAAGCTTAAAATATTTCATGTCATTGTGGGTCAATAATTTTATTAAAACAAATTTAAAAATAAATCGTATTTAATAAATACGTATAAATACTTTTTTATTATTTCAGAAGTAATACACTATATTATACAGCCTTTTAAAGTTCTACTTTTTTAAGTGATTTAGGCTTTATTTTTGAATGCAAAGCAGCATATTTTTAATCAGTTAAAATTCACTTTTGTATTGAGCTTTTAAGAACCAAATTCGATAATTTTATGCACTTTGTATTGTTTTGATACACATTCTTATAAGATGTTCTTTTTAGCTACCACAAAATGCTCGAGATTTAAAATATGATTTTCAGGGATAGTTCTACCTACTGGAGAAAAATACAATTCGTTAAGGTCAGCTAATGTTTTGTTTTCGATCAATTGAAATCCATTTTCAGAGAGCAGACTTTCAATTTCTTTAGCAGAGTAGAATGATACCCAAGGTTCTCCTACCTTCGTTGATAATCTTTTTATTGTTTCCACTTTCTTTTTTGGATTGGAGTATCCCTTACCAAAACAGGACTCAGGACTCTCATTAAGTTGTGTATCTACATAAGAAACAAAAAAAGTAGCAGTTGTATTTTGTGTAAGCTCAGCGAGTTCTTTTATGGTTGAAATAAAAGCATCTTTTGTAATGTATTGCGTAACTCCTTCAAGTGTAAAAATTGTAGGTTTATTTTCATTAAAGCCTGAGTGTATAAGCTGTTTTTTAAGCGTTTGGTGATTAAAGTCGACACCCACATAGGTGACATTTTTACAATTTTGAAGAATTTGAGAAAGCTTATTGCGCTTTCTAAGCTGAACTTCTGGCTGGTCAATCTCAAATATTTTTAGTGTTTTTGGAAGAGAAAGTCGATACGCCCGTGAGTCATATCCTGCACCTAAAATAACATATTGTTCTGCCATATTAGCTGTGTTTTTTTCGATAAGGTCGTCTATGAAGCGTGTACGGGAAATTAAATGCTCATGAAAACCAGGTACAAACTTTTTAGTCAACCAAAGACTTAGTTTATGCCCCATAAGTTTTATTATATCTGCCCCAAGCACAAACTTATCTGCATAAGGATCAAAAATAATACGTTTATCAGCTTTTGCGATTGATTCAATCAATCGTTGTTTTGCGACCCCTTGTGCGGTGCCATCTTTTCTAAATATCGTATTATTCATTGTTTGTATTTATTCTTACTAATATATGCAATGTAGAATGATCCTATGTTTTTTTAGAAATTAACTTTATTTGCATTAACTAGATATTCATTGTCCATGGGAGAAAATAGTGCATTGAAAATAATATCTCTTCTGTATTTAGTTTTCTTGCAATTAACTACTATCATTACGTTCATAAAATCATTTTAATATTTGCAGTTTAAAGTTATAAAAATATATTTATTCTAATTGCTTAACCTTTGGTTTTAAAAACTTAAAACCGTAGGTCATAATAGCACCTTGAATTAATAGACCAATTATTAACCCGATTAATTGCTCATTGATAGAGATTAAGTTTTGTGAATAAAAATAGGAGATTGTATATAATCCAACAGGAATATTTACAAATGTACTTACAATTAATCCGGGATTATATTTAAACTTAAAAAACATGCCTACATGAGAAATAGCATTAATTACAGAAAAATAAGCAGTCCATATTCCTATAGAAATATCTATATAACCAGCTAGAATGGCAGAAAAGGGATATGCAATAAAAATAATTGGAATGTTAATCCAAAAAGACGCTTTCTCATCTAAAGGGAAGTTAGGTTTTTTGGAATTTAAAGGTTTTTTATTGAAAAATTCAACAAAGCCACCAGGAAATATATATTCTTCAAATTGATGAAAAAGATATACCACAAATTGGATCCAGATAAGAAATAATGCAAAATTGGTTTCAAGTAAAAAGATTACTAAAAAAATTAGCAAATAGACTGCTAAAAATATTGTTGATTTATACCAATTACCATATAACCACTTCATAAATATTAATTTAAAATATTGTATTTACAATTTATAAAATTATTTTTTTAAGCTAATTTAATAAGATTGGTTCCTTGAGTTTATTTGATTCGTTTACTAACAAGATAATTATCAAAGACTTTTTATTAGGTTTAAAATAGCAACTAATTCTATACAATGCTGAATTTAGTACTTTATTGATTAATGTTATCAGATTTTTTAATATTCCACAATGCAATTGTGGATGCAGAAAAAAAGATAACCAAAATTAGATTCAAGTATCCTCCTTTTATTATAATCCAAATATTACCTGGTAAATACCTGGTAACTATATCTTCAATTAGAAAAAGAATTAATGGAAAAAAAAATATGATCCACCTCGGATATAAGGTTTTTCTTTTCCAAACTTGACTTATAAATAGTACTGATAAAACTCCAAACATTGGATAAACAAAAAACCTTAAAAGTTCGTTTGTTTTTTGAGAAAGTAAAACAGCCTCGTTTATATTAAGATTATGTTCAGTGGCCAATTTTGCAGTTGCTGCAATAGCAATAAATGCCGCGTGAACTATTCCATACGCTATTAAAATACTTCCGAAAGAAATTAACACTCCATTTCTAAAAAAGGGTTTAGCTGGCATAAATGCATAGTATACTTGTATTAATCCAAGCATATAAAACCAAGTTGCAAATAAAGCACTAATTCCACTTGTAATAATTCTTATGTCAGAGGCATTCCCCATATTTTGCTTTAAATCTAGGTTTATTGGATGATAGTATAAAAGCATATCTCCAGTAAATAAAATTAACCCGCCAAATACTCCAAATACCCCAAAAGTTCTCATCCAATTCAGACTTATTTTCATTGATTAATGGTTTTTTAATTCATTTATATAAATAGTTAGCAGATTATTTTAATTCAGTCCAATCTGTTTTAACCATATTATACCAATTATGAGTGACACCATCATAATTAAATGTTTCTATAAATTTTAGCCCTATTTTCTGTAGTATTCTATTAGAAGCTATATGATTAATATCCGCGGCTGCTCCAATCTCTTTCAAATTTAGTTTTTCAAATCCATATTTTAAAGATTCTATTGCAGTTTCCGAAGCGATTCCATTTCCCCAATATTTTTTTCTAAGTCTATAACCTAGGTCGTAGTAATTAAACTCTGTTCTTAAACCCTCCTCGTATTTTAGCCCTGTCCAACCAATAAAGTCGTCGGTTTTCTTATCTATTATAGCCCACCTTCCTATACCATTGCTGATATATTGTTTTCTAATAATATCAATTATTTTATGCGCTTCATCAATCGTTTTAATTGGTTTATTTCCAAGAAACTCATGTACATCAATATTAGAGTCCATATCAAATATTCCTTCAGCATCAAATACTTCTAATTCTCTTATTATTAATCGATCAGTTTCAATATGTACTTTCATTTTGTTAATTTTTATGCTAATAACTAGTTTGAAAAAAAATAATTATTGAGCTTAAGATATAAATTTAATAAATAATAAATGAATAGAATCTAGGATAATATTTTTTTGGTAGAGTAGGAGTTTGGAATAATTTAAAGATGTTGTTGACTGTATTTTTATTCCGTCCATAAATTTCCAATGGAATATGTCTTCGCTTTTCCACTTATTATTACCCTGCCTTTTTTGTTTTTACATTGTAATTTTCCTATTCTAGGTGATATTTGTAGGGCATTTAATTTTTTTTTATCAAGTTTTAATGACCAAAAAGGAATTAACGAACAATGAGCTGAACCGGTAACATGGTCCTCTAAAATAGATGCTTGAGGAGTGAAGAATCTCGATATAAAATCGCAATTATTTCCTTTAGCTGTAACAATTACTCCCCCAGGATCAAGATTTATTTGATCAAATATTTGTTTGTCAATTTTGATATTTTTGACCTCTTCTTCTGTTTCATAAACCAATAAATAATCTCTTGATTTATACACTTCTTTTGGTTGGATGTTTAATGATCTTTTAATTATTTCAGGTAATTTTGAAACAATAGGAACTCTGGAGGGAAAGTCCAAACTATACAAATCATCTTTAAAAGATACAGACAAATCGCCACTTAATGTTTTAAATATTATTTTGTCTTTAGGATAGTTTAAAATGGACTTTAGGCAATGGGCGGTTGCAAGTGTTGCATGACCGCATAAGTCCATTTCTATTTCTGGCGTAAACCATCGCAAATGAATTTTATCGCCATTATCTACAAAAAAAGCAGTTTCAGCTACAGCATTTTCTTTGGTTATTTTTAACAAAATATCATCAGACAACCATTTTTTTAAAGGGACGACACAGGCTGGATTTCCACCGAAAATTTTATCTGTAAATGCATCTATTTGATAGAGTTCAAGTTTCATTCTTTTTTTGTTAGTGTAAAATTCTGACCAACGCTAAAGTATCTTATTTTAAAATTTTTAATAAAGCGTATTTGTGCATGATTTGTTTGCATTGATAAAACTACTAATTTAGCAAATACAAATCACTTAGGGAATTCTCGAGGATTTTTTGAAGTAGAATAAAAAAAAACTAATTTTTATGTGTTGTAGCTAGTTTTTTACTTTTTTCCTTTTAACAGATTTCCAATATATATCATAAAATTCATTATTAGATGTTAAATTTTTAATTCCATTGGAAAAATATTCAATTATTAATTTTTTTAATACTTGATTATTGTCACTTAAACAATCTCCTCCAGTTGAATCAAGAACAATTACAGATGCATATATTTCATGATTACTTCCTTTTACTTGTTTATGAAAATTATTCTCTTTTACATGGTTTCCAGATCCTTTAGTATTTTCAAAACCTTTTGTAAAGACAGTATAAAGATTATTGTCATTAAACAACTTGATATTCTCCCAAATTAAAACAGGATGCTTTTCTTTTTTTATTCTAACTTCTTTACTCCATAAACCAAACTTTTCATACATTACTTTTTTAGTAAGCCCTTCTTGAACAAATTTCATGAGTAAATCTCTTGTAATTTCTTCATGATCTAGCAGATGAATTTGAATTTGATCTCTGCCATTTTCTAGTATTTTAGTTATTAATGAGGATGATATACTATGTTCTTTTAATGCCAAACGATAAGACTCTGTAGGGGGCATCAATAATGCCTCTTTTTATTAGGATTCTTGGGTCTTGGTAAGCAGGTAAAGTCTGCATTAATTCTTCTAGTTTATCAACAAGTGCTGTCCTAGATTTTGTGGTATAAATCAAAAAGGGATGTTCCCAATGGGGTCTGTTGTCAAATGAATTTGTTTTTAGATTAAAGTTTTCAAAATAGTTTAAAACTTGCAATTGAAATTCACCATTCAAATCTAATTAGGGTCGCCATTGCAGGTTAATTATTTTTAAGAGCTTGCTGTTTCGAAGGGTTAATAAGCTAGAACCTTCAAAATAATGTTCGTAACCTATTATGGGGTCAACCTCGTAAAATTGATTATAACTTACCTGCCAATTAGTAGCTATTCTAAGGGGCTGTAAATTCATTATTATAATTTTATAGTATTCTTAATAATTTATATCAACTTTATGCTAATAACTGTACTACGATGTATAACTGCTATTTAGATGTAGTAAAGGTCTGCTTTTATATTTAAATGGCTACTTTATTCTTTAAGTTATCTGTAAATTACTTAAAGAATCTAAGTAAACTGATTTAGAGCCTCGTACTATATTTTTTTTTAACAAAAACAAGTACTGCTATTGTTGCTAAAAAAAAGACCCAAATTTTCTTTTAAAAGCCATGTTTTATGCCTGCTCTTCTCATAAATGAAGTTAGTGCATACAATTGTTGTTTACTTTTTATTGCAAGCTCATTACTACTAGACTTTGTTTGGTTGCACTCCGCACAAATTTCTATATAGCCTAGAAGTAAGTCTTTTTCACCAATAAAATGAATGGCATTTCTTGGGATATAGCATTCAGAAACTGCCGAAGTATCAGACCAATTTTGGGCTAAAATGCCACGTAGCATTTTTATTTTAACGGAATCTAACACTATTATTTCTTGAAACTCTTTAAAACCCAATTTTCCATTTTCTTTTATTTTTAAGTCATACTTTTTTTGATGCACACCGTTTACTAGTGTATGCTGTCCTCTGGGGTGGGTATAGGAAACAATTTGTACTTTTTGAAGCTCTTTTTCGAATTCAAATTTAATATAAGAATATTTCGAGAGTTCATTGTTATGTGTTTGTTTTTTGTCTGTATCTGAACTCAAAATTTTAGAAGGTGTGGCATTTTGATTCTTCTTAAGCGGTTCGTTTTGCTTCGGATTATTAGAACAAGCAAGTATTATAAAAAATAGGAAAATAAGTAGGTATTTCATAAGCTAAATTTATTATAATAAACATTTTTTTTAATAAGTACACAATAGTTTGCAAAAGAACTTCCGCTATTAATAAAGCATTAGGTAACTTTATTGTTACTACATTCATTGGTGCCATTACAAAAAACAAGGACATACGACTAACAAATTTACCCCTTACAAATACCTGGAAGTTCTGCTAACTCGCTGGCCTTTCTGGTGCCCCTCTTGTACAAAAGACCTCGCAAGTTTTGTAATTCTTTTCTAATATTGGGATGAACAATTTTCCTTATTTTCATTTCTAAAAAATCGAGCAGTATTTCGGGCTACCCAGTGCGCATTTGAATGGTATTAAAATCCACCGGATAGTCAGTTTCGGTTGGAAAATCATCAAATAACTCGAGCGAACCCTCAGCGATTGCTCGTTTGTAAAAATGTTCCTCTTGGTAGGTCATATAAATTGAATCATATTTACAGATTAAGCAGTTGCCTTCTTGGTTTAAAATTTTAACCATCATGGTGTCCACCTCATGTGTGTCGAGATCCATGCCTTCGGTATACTGCCCTGTTTCTTTTAAGCAGTTGATTTTTTGGGTATCGATGGGGGTCTCTTATTTCGCTACTTACAGCGGTTGAAAAACTAACACATATTATCTTAGCAAATGTGCCTTTATTTTGACCATAGCTGAGTGCAGTGCAAAAGAGGAAGATTAGAACGAGTATATTTTTCATTTTTAGTGGTTTTTTATGTATTTGTATTCTGCTATTGATACTCATTTAATGTTTTTACTTTAAAAAAAGAAGGCTTTATAGAAAGTATTTTTAGTAATTATTACACCATCAATGCTAAAATTAAATTGGTTTTTTAATAGCGGCAAGGCCTTATGTTGATGGCTTGCTTTACAATATCCTATTCTGAAATTAAATTTCACCAATAAACCATAATTCATTTTTTTTATGAAAATCCTCGTCATTTATTTCTTCATTAAACCCTATTGCTTTAAACCCTTTAGGGCATTCGAGAGCGTATTTTTCAAGAATTGATTTTGTGTTATTAATTGTTGTCCATCGTTGGTCATCAGTAGTTCTATCAAAGAAATTTTCATAATACTCTGTATCATAAAATATGATAATTTGAGAATCCCATAGATGGGGTAAATTAATGCATACAACAATTTTTTTATCTACTAAATTACTGGGTCTAACTGCTCTTAATCTAACTGCAGCATCAATTAATAACTGCATGGCCGTTTTTCTAATTTTATTGCTACTATTTTTTGAATCTAAAAGCCTTTGTGAACAGGGCAGATGATAATGATAGTAGGGGGCATCTACATAGGATTCCTTTGGAAAGAAATCACCTATTTCGGCTAGATTTTTTTTTAGCTTGTTCACCTTGCGTTTTTGACCTCTTAGTTTACGTTTTAAATTTTTCACCTAGCTGATATTTAAGGTGTTGTAACGTTTTAGGTTGAAATTTTATTGTAACCCTTTTTAGTTTGAATTTTAGTTTTTTAAGAACATTAAATACACTTATATTTTTGCAACTAATAGTTCTTGGATGCATAAACTTAATTTTAAATAGTAGCCTTTCTTATCATACAATATTACATGCTATTTTATGAAGACTTCTAATTGAAATTTTCCATTTTCGTTTCGTCTTGCTGCACTTCTCATCAAATATACTCTGGCAGTAAAAGTTCCACTTTTGTTAGCTACACCTTCGTATACATTATTATTAATAGAACCATTGTAAAAAGCGATGTATGCTTCACCAGGAGCCATTAAATTAAAATAAGGGATTGTTTTAGAGGAGGCTACTAATTTAAATTTTAGATGTTGGCCCTTATTAATATTGAACAGGTAGTCACGAATTTCACTACCGTTAATTCGACCTTCTATGATTTGTTTTGGGTTAATGGAATCTAGTATTATCGTAATTTTTTGGATTTCATTTTCAATAGTTACTGTGCTATCTGTAGCAACTTTTTTTATTTTTTTAGAGGTTTCTAGAACATCATGATTTTCCTTTTTAATACGGGATGTTGTCTTTTCTAATTTTTTATCTGTTATTTTTTTAAGCTTATTATCGCTCTCATTTTTACAAGCATAATTGCTACATAATAAGCATACTAAACTAATTTTTACGATATTTTTTAATAGATACATTGTATTATGTTTTAAGTCTTTCTTTTGGCTTTTTGGTTTTGCCCCCGTTTTTGAAATGGTCTCTGGCTCCATGTAATTTAAATAACAACGTTTACTGCATCAGTGCGAATATTAAAAGATGGTTTACTGTTGGCTACAATGCAATATTATGGATTTACCACTTAAGTCTGTAAGTAAGTACCAAACAGCAAATAGACAAGGTTTTTAGAGTTAAAAGAGAACAAGCAATTATTTACAGCCATTATTTTGTACTTTTTTAGGATTTATTTTAAACACAATCTAAATTGTATATCTGCACTATGATGTACCGGTTTTGTTTATCATTTCCTCAATTTTTTTAAGCTCTTGGCTATGTTTTTCTGAATTATAATTCAGGTTTTTACCGAAACAAAAAACATCTTCATGGTCATATATCAAGCACCAATTTGAGGTTTTGTCCCAACTATAAACCTCAGAACCGCCAAACAAACTGTCTGAAAATTTTATAAGCATTTTCCAGGTTAACAAAAAACCCCAGTTGTTTTCTATAAAACAAAATACTCTCTGATTAAAAGGGATTCCTTTTTCATACAAACATTTTTTAACATTTTTATTTGTAGTATTTGTTTTAGAAAAATAGGTAACCTCATTAAAGTATTTCGCAATATTAATCGTTGAAGATAAATATTTTTGACTGTTTTTGAATTCTCTTAAAAAACTTGAAGCTTTTGGGTTTAGGGCAACTATTTGATCTTTATATTCGTTGGACAGTTGTTCTTTTTCGCTTATAAATTTCCACTTACCAGGATGTTCTGATAAAGGAATTGAAAATGTATGAATGTGTTCTAATGTGATTTTATTTTCCATTTAATTTTTTAGTTTGCAAAGAATGTATTTATAAACATCAGGAAGAACATTGCTAAAAGACAAAAATATTTATATTCTACCTGAGTTTTTATGAGTTTATCAAAAACAATTTACGAAATATGGTTGAATTATAAATTGTAAGTACTAAGAAATCGAATATTTAAGACTTGATTTTTAGAGGGTTGTAATATGATTACTCCTTTGTATGCCCTCATTTTAATCAGAAAAGTATCCTGTTTTTTGTCAATTTACTTCAATTTTTTTTTATTAATTATTTTTTATAAGAGTAATAAAATGACATTTCATTTAGGTAGTCTCTCTTAATTACATTTTATCATTTATAAATTTTATTTCATCTACAATGAACTTCCATCCGTCGAAATATAATTGAATAAGGGTTTTGTTCAATTTAATTTAGCTACATAAAATTTAAACACCATGAAAATAACAATTATTGGAAGCGGCTATGTAGGTCTTGTATCTGGAGCTTGTTTTTCAGAAGTAGGAATCGATGTACAATGTGTAGATATTGATCGAAATAAGATTGAGAATTTAAAAAAAGGAATAATTCCAATTTATGAACCAGGCTTAGAAGAGATGATCACTCGAAATATAGACAAGGGTAGGTTACATTTTACAACAAACATATCGGATGCCATTAAAAGTTCTGATATTGTTTTTATTTCAGTAGGAACTCCTCCTGATGAAGATGGTACTGCAGATTTAAAGTATGTGATACAAGTAGCTCGTGATTGTGGTAAATATATGGATGATTACACGCTTATTGTTACTAAAAGTACAGTCCCTGTTGGCACATCTCTAAAAGTTACAAATGCTATTAAAGAAGAACTTAATAAAAGAAAAATTGATGTTGACTATGATGTCGCTTCAAATCCCGAATTTCTAAAAGAGGGAGCTGCTATAGACGATTTTTTAAAACCTGATAGAATTGTTGTAGGTCTTGAAAGTGTTAGAGCTAAAAAATTATTAATGTCTCTATACAGACCATTTACATTAAATGGGCATCCAATAATATTTATGGATACTATTTCGGCTGAAATGACAAAATATGCTGCAAATTCTATGTTGGCTACTAAAATTAGTTTTATAAATGATATTGCAAATCTTTGCGAAATAGTTGGTGCAGATATTAATGAAGTAAGGAAAGGGATTTCTTCAGATACTCGTATAGGAAATAAATTTCTGTATCCTGGTATTGGATATGGAGGGTCTTGTTTTCCAAAAGATGTTCAAGCTTTAATTAAAACCGGACAAGAGCATGAATATGATTTAAAAGTTTTAAAGGCAGTAGAGGCTGTAAATAAATCACAGAAATCAATATTATTTAATAAGATAATGAACTATCATAATAGTTGTTTAAAAGGAAAAACAGTGGCTATATGGGGGCTTTCTTTTAAGCCTCAAACAGATGATATGCGTGAAGCACCATCATTAATAGTCATTAAAAAATTATTAATGGCAGGAGCAAATGTTAGAGCGTATGATCCTGTAGCGTTAGATGAAGCTAAAAAACATTTTGGAGATTCTATAACATATTGTGAAGACAAATATGAGACTTTAATCAATGCAGATTGTTTAGCTGTGCTAACAGAATGGTCTGAGTTTAGACTTCCAAATTTTAATATAATGTTCAAATTATTAAATGTTCCAGCAATTTTTGATGGAAGAAACATTTATGATAAAGAGGAATTGAAAAAAAATGGATTTGATTATTTCTGTATCGGTATAAAAACAACAAATCAGGAAGTAAAAACAAAACTAAGTATAGTTGTTTAAAATCATTTAAAATTTAATAATAATGGTACGAAAAAAAATTCTTGTTACTGGGGGTGCTGGATTTGTAGGGTCACATTTATGTGAACGTTTGCTAAATGAAGGTAATGAAGTTTATTGTTTAGACAATTTTTTCACCGGACAAAAGCAAAATATAGTTCACTTAATTAGTAATCCATTTTTTGAGTTGATTCGTCACGATGTTGTAAACCCATATTTAATCGAAGTAGATGAAATTTATAATCTTGCCTGTCCTGCTTCACCAATCCACTACCAGTATAATCCAATAAAAACAATAAAAACATCAGTCATGGGTGCAATAAATATGTTAGGGTTAGCAAAACGAGTACACGCAAAAATATTACAAGCTTCAACGAGTGAAGTATATGGTAATCCGAAAATTCATCCACAACCAGAGTCGTATTGGGGTAATGTAAATCCAATTGGTGATCGGTCTTGTTATGACGAAGGCAAGCGTGCGGCTGAAACCTTGTTTAGAGATTATCATAGACAGAATAATGTTAAAATTAAGATAATAAGAATCTTTAATACTTATGGTCCTAAAATGCACCCTAATGACGGTAGAGTTGTTTCGAATTTTATTGTTCAAGCGTTAAAAAATCAGGATATTACAATCTATGGGGAAGGCAATCAAACACGTAGTTTTCAGTATGTAGATGATTTAGTAGAAGGAATGATTAGAATGATGAACTCACCAGAAAATTTTACAGGTCCTGTTAATATTGGAAATCCAGACGAATTTACAATTTTAGAACTGGCTAAAAAAGTAATAAAACTTACAGGGTCAAAATCAAAAATTATTTATCAACCATTACCCTCTGATGATCCAATGATGAGAAAACCAGATATAGAACTAGCGAAAATAAAATTAGACTGGAAACCAACGATATCTCTTGATGAAGGCCTTATTAAGACAATCTCATTTTTCAAAAAATTAATCGAAAAATAAAAATTATGAAAAAACAAATTCTTGTAGTAGATGATGAATTAATGATGACTACACTTCTTGAATTTTTTTTAGGAGAAAAGTACAGCGTAAAAACAGTAAGTTCAGGTAAAGAGGCACTTCTATGGTTAGAGAATAATTTACCAGACTTAATAATAAGTGATATTCAAATGTCTGAAATGGATGGTTTTGAATTGCTTGAAATAATCAGGTTAGGGGGGTTTACTAAACATACACCAGTAATTATGTTGTCAGGCAGGTCAGAGAGCAAAGAACGGGTAAAGTGCTATCAATTAGGCGCACAAGATTATTTAACAAAACCCTTTAACCCCGAAGAATTAAATGAATTAGTTAAGAAAAATTTGAATCCTATTCACTATGCGAAAACTTGGTAATATTATTAATTAAATTAGTTATTATGATAATTTTATATGTAGGTGGAGACTTTCTTTTTGACGATTATAGAAAACAAAATAAAGATGTAACATTTGTCTTAAAAAGCAATGGGCTTGAAGCTTTTAAAGAACTAAAATATAATCGATCAATTGATGCCGTAATATCTCAATACGATTTACCAGGAAACAATGGATTGTTCTTTTTTAAAAAAATAAAAGAGGATCCTACATTAGCCCAATTGCCAACTATTATTTTGGTTGATGAGCATAAGGAACATATTTATAAAGATGCATTTAATATTGGAGTTTTAGATTACTATGTGAATAATACAGATCCAATAGATACAATTATTAAGAGAGTTAAATTTATTTGCAAACGCAAGAATGAAACCCTAAAAGAAATTAATATAAACAACAGTGTATTACAGTATAAGATTCCAATTTCGAAACGAATTTTTGATATTGTATTCGCATCCATTATTCTCACAATTTTATCACCAATATTATTAATAATTATGCTGGCAATTAGATTAGAATCTAAAGGAAAGGTGTATTACATGTCAAAGCGTGTTGGCCGAAAATCATTTGACTTTTATAAGCTGCGTTCAATGAGATCTGGTGCAGATAAATTACTAAATGAATTGGCCGAGAAGAAAAATCAATATAATAAGTCTGTATTTGATTCTAAAATCGACCTTCATAAAGCATGCCCTAAATGCTCTAAGCTCCCTAAAGGACAGTTCTGCTCTCCATTAAGGTATGTTGGAATAGAAAAAATATGTGATAATTTTTATAATCACCAAAAGGAACACATTAAAAATCAAAGCTCAAGTTTTATCAAAATAGTTGATGATCCAAGAATAACTAAAATTGGTAAAATCATTAGAAATACAAGTATTGATGAATTACCTCAATTAATAAATGTAATTAAAGGAGACATGTCCTTGGTTGGCAACCGACCATTACCTTTATATGAAGCAGAATTGTTAACTAAGGATCAAATGTCAAAGCGGTTTTTAGCTCCGGCAGGAATAACAGGTCTTTGGCAAGTTGAACTTAGAGGTAAAGGTGGTGAAATGTCTGAAGATGAACGTATTGCTTTAGACAACAAATATGCAGATTACTTCATTGGCCAAAATTATTCATTTTGGTTTGATATTAAAATTTTACTTAGAACCATACCTGCCTTATTTCAAAAAAGTACTGTATAAATAAAAGAAATCATGAAAAACATTTTTAAAATACTATCAATTTTAAGTATTATTATTTTCTGCTTAAATAATACACAAGCTCAAACATCTAAATATAATGGTGGTTCATTAAATAGCAGTGAATTTAAGTTTCCATTACTTAGAGTTGTTATGGATTCTGTTTTAAAACGCAGTGCTATGGTAAAATTTCAAAATTATAATGTTCAGGCTAAAGAAGCTAAATTATCAACTGAGAGCATACATTGGTCAAAGAATATAGGTGTTCAGGCAGATACTAGATATGGTAATTTAAGTAATTTTGCTACCAGTGAAAATGGTCTTGCTAATACAGTTGCTTTAACAACAGCTAGACAATTTAATTATAGTGCGGGGTTATTTATAAAGTTTCCATTATTTGACGCTATAAACAGAAAAAATCAAATCAAACTAGCCAAATCAGAAGTTGAGGCAGCGAAAAGTATGGCTGTGTTTGAAAAAGAACAGATTAGACAAACGGTTATAGTACGTTATCAAGACTTAATATTTAAACACAAATTACTTCAAATAAAATCTCGAAGTTTAAGTGATGTTAGAGTAAATAGGCAGATGGTTGAAAAAGAATTTAGAAATGGCATAGTTCCGCTATCAGAATATGTAAAAATTAATAACATAACAGCAGACATAGAAGCCGCTTACGAAAAAGCAATGTCTGAATTTATCATAGCTAAACAATTGTTAGAAGACATGGCTGGATTTGAATTTAATTTAATATATTTAAATTAAAAATATAACTAGAATCAAATTTGTAAAAAATGTTTAAGATCTACAAAAATGGATATAAGAGACTACAGTAAATATTTTGCTATTGTACCAAATGATTTGAGTATCGGTGAGCTGAAACATTTGCAGACGTACTTTGCCTTATTGCGGAAAGTTGATAAACCTATTGCAAGTTTAGTAATTCCCATATATAGAGCGAAAGAAACCTTACTAGCACATATTATCTCTTTGTCTAATTTAAGTACAATCATTCCATATGAAGTGCTTTTTATTGATAACAATGCAGACGAGATTACTTTAAATATTTTAAATCAATTGGGAGCCACGGTAATTCAGCAGCCAAAACAAGGTATTACTTATGCCCGACAGAAAGGTTTGGAATGTGCAAAAGGTGAAATTATGTGTACTATGGATCCAGACACCATTTATGATCCATCTTATATAGATAGAATGGTACTTCCTTTTTTTAAAGAAAAAGAACTAGTGCTGTGTTATTCTATTTCTAAAAGTTACGAAGATAATTTTCAATTGGGCCTTAGAATGCAACTAAGGAATTGGATTAAAAAAACCTATTATCAATGGAAGTTATCTCAAGGTTTTGTAACTCGAATAAAGTATGTTAGAGCTGTCGCTATGGCTGTAAGAAAAAATAAGCTTATACCCATCGGTTACCCTACAGATTTAAAATCAGTAGGAGGTTGTGATGATGGTCTTATTGCAGCTCAATTAAACCTTTTCGGGAAATTTAAATGTGTTAATACAAATATATTTACAGCATTACAACCGCCTAGGGAACCAACAAAACCCTACCCATTTTGTAACGAAAAATCTATACCATTTTGATTCTGGCATTTCTTTTAAACAATTTAGCACTTTTACAAAACATAAATAACTTTATTGAAAACGATTTGGATAAAAAAATGTTTGCAAGGATTTAGCACTGTTAAAAAGTTTAAAGTAGATACTGAATTTAATAAGATTAAAGTTTTTTGATGCAGGTTAAAAAATTTGTGATAAAACCTTAAAACCGGAAAAAATGCAGACCTTATTAATTGCAAATTGGCAATATTATATGGTTGGCACTTTAATTGAATTACTGTTAAAAAATATTTTTAATAGAAATAATAAAAGTAGAAATTGTACCAAGTTGTTAAAGTACCATTAATTTTAGTCTTAATTATTGGCTCATTTAGTATTAGCATTAAAAGCTCATGAAATAGCTATGTATAAATTGATTAATGTAAAAAATATGGCTTGTTTTGTATTTGGTTTAACTCATTCAAATTAAGGAGATGAATATAATTGATTTTGTAAGATTAATTTTAAAGCATATAGTACTAATACTAGTAGTTCCTTTATTGCTAGGTTTTATGGTTATTCTACTTACAATGAATCCTTCACTTAAATTTACTTCGCAAACCGTTTTATATACAGGTCTTGCTACTGGTTCTTCAATTCAGATGGACAAGCAGTTTAACTATCAAGCTACAAATGCTGCATTTGATAATTTAATTAATATTATCAGATCAAGGGAGACACAAGAAGAAGTGGCTGTTAGATTATTTGCCATTCATATTATGCTACCAGAAGCAAATACCAAGTATATTTCAAAGGATTTATATGATAAATTTAAGCTTAAAGTTCCAGAAAATATTTATGATTATATTGATACAGGAAATAGGTACACAGTCACTAAATACGATACCAACATTTATAATAATCCACTTCCTCCGGAAATAAATCGTGACAACTACGAAAAGACAGTTCAAAATTTATTAACATTAATGAGAAGCAGTAGTAATAATTATATCTATATGCTGTTAAATTATGATAGTGACAACCACTATTCTCTAAAAGCTGTATCTGAAATAGAAGTACAAAGAATTAGTAATAGTGATTTAATGAAAATAAGTTACACAGTTAATGACCCTGGTATATGTCAGCAAACGCTAGCTATTTACAATCAAGTTTGTACAATTAATTATAAACGTATACAAGAAAACAGTTCAGATGCCGTTGTTGAATACTTTCAAATTGAACTAGAAAAGGCGAGAGGAAGCTTAAAAAAGGCAGAAGACAAACTTCTTGATTTTAATAAAAGCTCTAATATTATTAACTATTACGAGCAGAGTAAAGCTGTTGCTGTTGTAAAAGAAGAGTTGGAGGTTAGTTATAAGTTGAATAAAGCAAAATTAGCTGGAATTCAAGCTGGAACTAAGCGTTTAGCAGAGAAATTACAACTGCAGGAAGCTATTCAAGAAAAAAATAATAAGATTCTTGAAAAGAAAAAATCATTAGGAGAACTAAATTTTAAAATGGCCTTAGTACAAGCCGATATCAGATCTCGTAATGAAGAAGCCGATATTATAAAACTAGCTGGGTTAAAAAATCAGACAAAGGTATTAACTAATTCTATAAAAAAAAATGTTGATGAGTTATATTCCTACCAAAATTCAATTGACGGTTTACCTATTTCCGAATTACTTCCAGATTGGATGGGTAATGTAGTCGAAGCAGAAAGTCTTAAAGCAACAATTAAAGTTATAGATAAACAAAAAGATGAATTTCAGGAAATATATGCGGAATATGCTCCTGCTGGAGCCAATATTAAAAAAATTGAACGTGAGATTTCTGTTGCAGAGGAAGGATATTTACAGATTCTTCATGGGTTAAGTTTAGCCAAACTAAAATTACAAGACAGTGAAATGTCAACTAGTTTAAAAACTGTTGACGCACCATTTTATCCCTTAACTCCGAACCCAACAAAAAGATCAATATTAATTATTGCAGCTGCATTTTTAGGAGGTCTTTTAACACTAGGGACTATTTTTATAATGGAATATTTTGACGATACACTTAAAAATTCTATCAAAGCAAGTAAAATATTAAAACTACAATCATTAGGTATGATGCCTAAAATAATATTAAACCCTGGAAGTATTAATTTAGGTTTTATTCAAAATAGATTAACAGAGATTATTACTCAAAATATATTGCAATTTCTTAGTACTAATGTTACAGAAAAAAGAGTTAAAACAATTGTCGTTTTTAGTACCCAGAAAATGGAGGGCAAAACTGTTTTAGCGGGAAATATTGCCAAAACATTAAAACAAGAAGGGAAACGAGTATTATTTCTTAATTATGAGGGAAAACAAGAAGATACTAAACAACAACGAAAACCTCCAATTATAAATAAAATTTTAGGCTATCAAGATCAACGTATAGATATTAATAATCCTTTTTTAGCCCATGTATCTAATTACCTTGACAGCTCAGAACATTACTCATATAATATGGGTAATCAATTTTACAATGCAAAAAGTTATACCGATATTCTAGAGCAAGATAATTTGTCTTTAGATTATACACCAGACTTTGTAATAATTGAACTACCAGCTTTAATTTATCATAATTACCCAGCTGAACTAATTACTCAAGCTGATTTAGGTATTCTAGTATGCCGTTCTAATAGGACTTGGTCTGCTTCTGATAAGTCTGCAATAAATAATTTATTAGAAGCATCTGCAGCTAAAATTAAATTTATTGTTAACGGTGTCAATATAAATGAGACTGAATCAATATTAGGAGATCTGACTAAAAAACGAAGTACGCTAAGAAAGAAACTAAAATCAATGTTTAAATTTCATTTTTTTTCACAAAACCAAATTTAATAACAAACGAATGAAAATGCTTAAAAAAATACTCCGTGAGGATAATTTTCTTTCTTTAGCAGGCAATATTGTTATTGCTATTTTAGGTATTGGAGGTTTTGCATTACTAGCGAGAAGTTTATCTTTAGATGTTTTTGGCGAATGGGTCTTATTCATTACAGGAGGTTCTTTTGTAGAGATGTTTCGGTTTGGCATCACTAATACGGGTTTAATACGTTTTTTATCTGGAGCAGATGAAGACTCTAGAATAAAACTAATAGGGTCAAATGCTTTAATTGGTCTAGGAGCAACTATTCTCATAGCGGTTATTTTAGTGTTTTGTTACACGTTTTTTAATAACGCCATTAGTACCTCCGGATATAATTTGTTTTTTAAATGGTATCCATTATTAGCATTTTTAAATCTTCCATGGAATAATGCTTTAGTAGTATTGCAAGCAGATAGAAAGTATGGTAGAATTCTGGCTATTAAATCAATAAATAGCGGGCTCTTTTTTTTAGTAATTTTAATTCATTTCTTTTTTATCGAAATGGGATTAAATGAATTAGTTATAGCCTTACTTATTATAAATGCTTTTACATCTTTGGTAACTATAAGTTTAGGATGGGATGGCACAAAATTAATAACCAAAGCAAGGTCAGAAACTAATAAAATATTACTAGATTTTGGGAAATATACCACGTTTACATTAATAGGCACCAACTTCTTAATAAGTGCAGATACAGTAATTATTAGCTTAAGCCCAATGGGAAGTGCTGCTGTAGCTCTCTATAGTATTCCTTTAAAATTAACTGAATTATTACAAATCCCTTTGCGAAGTTTTGTAGCCACGGCATTCCCTAAAATGTCTAAAGCAAGTGTTCAAGGAAATATTCAAGAAGTAAAAGATTTATTTTATACCTATTCAGGAGCGCTTACCTATTTATTTGTGTTTATGAGTCTATTCACCTTTGTCTTTGCTGAGTTTTTGGTATTAATTCTTTCCGGAGAACAGTTTTTAAAGGTTGATCCACTTACAGGATTTAATGTTGTAGATATTGTTCGTGTGTTTTCTATTTATGGTTTGTTATTACCAATTGATAGAATGACAGGGGTAGGTTTAGATAGTATCAATAAACCAAACATTAATGCTATAAAAGTATGTATCATGTTAGCGGCCAATATTATAGGCGATTTTATAGCTATTTTCATTTTTAAATCATTGATGTTAGTTGCGGTTGCCTCTATTATATTTACCCTAATTGGTATTTGGATGGGTATGTATTTTTTAAATAAAGAATTGACTTTGTCATATAAAGAAATTTTTTCTAGTGGAATTAATTTCTATAAAACCCTTTTTAATAAAGCTACTAATAATCGTTTTACAGGTTATTAGTAGATAATAAAAATAGTTAATTAATGATTAATAGTAATAACATAAACCCTTTTAATAAGATATCAGGTTCGGCTAGTTTAGCCAAACCAAGCGTTCTTTTATTATTAATTTCAGGAATATGTCTTGTAGCTTTAATACTTGCTAAGATGGAGTTAATTGGGGTAGGTTTATTGTTAGCTATCTTCTTTGGTGGAATTTATATCTATTTAGTATTTAAAAATCCAATTCTTGGTTTTTACACCACAATTGGTCTTAATTTTGTAATACTTGGCATGGGTCGTTATGTAAAAGGTTACCCACTAGGTTTTGCCATAGATGGAATTATTATTTTGACCTTTTTAGCGTTAATTTTTTCTAAATTTAGAGAAAGAGTTGATTGGTCTCCAATCAATAAAAATGTTACAATTTTAGCTGTTATTTGGCTGGGGTATTTTATGTTTCAATTGATTAATCCTGAAGCTAGAAGTGTACAAGCATGGATTGCTGGCAGAAGTATAGGGTTTTATTTCTTTTTCTTTGTTATTCTTACCTTCATGTTTATTAACACCAATAAAAGATTAGATACATTTCTATACGTTTGGGGGGTGTTTTCCATACTCGCAACACTTAAAGGTCTTGTACAATTTTTTTTTGGAGTTGATGCCGCAGAGCAAGCTTGGCTAGATGAAGGAGCTGCTAAAACCCACGTTTTATTTGGTAAACTACGAATTTTTTCATTCCTACCTGATGCTGGAAATTTTGGTGCAAATCAAGGTTATTCAGCAGTGGTAGCTATTATTTATTCTATGACTAAAAAGGGTCTTCCTAAAATCTTCTTTATTACCGTGGGAGTGCTTGGTTTATATGGAATGTTGATATCAGGTACAAGAGGTGCTATAGCAGTGCCTTTCGCTGGTTTCATGACATTCTTTATTTTAAGAAAAAACATTAAAGTGTTTGGTGCTGGTATATTTATGGTTGCAGTGATTTTTGTGTTTTTTAAGTTTACAATGATTGCCAATGGAAATGAACAAATACGAAGAATGAGAACTGGGTTTGATACTAATAATGCATCCTTCCAAGTTAGAAAAACAAATCAAGCAATTCTCAAAGGATATCTTGCTTCTAGACCCTTTGGTGCTGGTGTTGGTCATGCAGGCGATAAAGCACAACGTTTTATACCAAATGCATTTCTTTCTCATGTAGCTACAGATAGCTGGTATGTTATGATTTGGGCAGAGATGGGTATCATAGGTTTGACGTTACATCTAATTATTTTGTTTTATGTTATAGGAATGGGATCTTTTAAAGTCATGTTCAGAATTCGAGATCCAATAACAAAGTTGAAAATGAGTGCTTTAATTTCAGGCATGGCAGGAGTTATGTTAGCATCTTATGGTAATGAAGTATTAGGCCAAATGCCAACATCTTTACTAATTTATGCTTCTATGGCA